>Ga0272441_10002543_pt1 | contig 36578 bp, 30 predicted proteins | sample SSMProp6N_FD_193582 | JGI IMG/M metagenome (GOLD analysis project Ga0272441, IMG submission 193582) | Marine sediment archaeal communities from Little Sippewissett salt marsh, Falmouth, MA, United States - SSM-Prop-6N | ecosystem: Environmental > Aquatic > Marine > Wetlands > Sediment ...
CCCCCCCTGAAATCGGGGATTGGGAGGGCGAGGCTCCGGCCGAGCCGGGGGCGGGGGTTCCAAACAAGACCGCGCATTGTAATGGCGCGCGCGGCGGAATCGGGGTTGACTGGAGTGGAGGGAGAAAGGAGGGCGGCATGTCCGAGGAGCGTACTCCCTACGGCGAGCTCGCGTTCGACCGGGAGCGGGTCCGGAGGTACGCGTCGGTCGCGAACGCACTGCTGGCCGGGTGCGTGGGTCTCTTCATCGGCGTTCCGTTCGCGGTGGGGGCTCTCGCCGAGGGTGAGATGCTTCCCCTCGGCCTGTTCGCGGCCGCGGCGTTCGCCGCGGCCCTGAGCATAGGGATCGTCGGCCCCTTCCTGGTCGCTGCACGCCTTCGGCGAGGCGGCTATGACGTGGACGAGGACAGCCTGAACCTGCGCGGCGGGGCGCTTTTTCGCTTCGAGCGGGTGATCCCGCTCGAGGGGATCCTGAGCCTCGTCGTTGAGAGCGGTCCGCTCATGCGCTGCTTCGGTGTGTGGGCGCTCGTGGTCCAGGCCGCGGACGGCTCGCCGCATCCGAGAAAACTCCTCTTCGAGAGCCGCGAACGTGCGGTCGAGGCGCGCGAGCGCGTCATGGCCGCGCGGCGGATCCACCTCGCGAGGCGCGCGAGCGGACGCGACGCGGCCGCGTAGCGCTCCGGCCCTTGCGCGCGCACGGCCGGCCGGATACCCTTCCCGGATGGGATTTCCGCCCCGCGAAGGGAACGCACCGTGAGTTCGATCTGCCTTCCGACGCTCGAGACCGGCGACCGCACGCTCGATCGCGCCTGGCGCCTCGCGCTCGATGATCTCGCCTCGAACATCGCGCCGCACCGGGCGGGGCTGCTTGAGAAGGCGCGGCCGGTCCTCCTCGCGGGGCTCGACTACGACCGGCCCTGGACGCGTGACGCGGCGATCAACGTTTGGAACGGCGCGGGGCTGCTGGCGCCGCGCGTCGCGCGCGACACACTCCTCTCGGTCCTGACGTGCGAGGGCGGGGTGCTTTGCATCGGAGGGCAGTACTGGGACGCGATCATCTGGGTCTCCGGCGCGTGGGCGCACTATCTCTACTCGGGCGACCGCGAGTTTCTCGTGCTCGCGCTCGAGGCGACGGCGAACTCGCTCGCGCATTTCGAGGCGACCGAGTTCGACGCGGAGATCGGCCTCTTCCGCGGCGCCGCCTGTTACGGGGACGGCGTCGCCGCCTACCCGGGCGTATACGCCCGGCCGGGCGATTTCTCCGGTATCCTTCAGTGGCCGGAGCGGAACCCGGAGGAGGCCGCCCGGCCGGGCTGCGGCCTTCCCATGCATGCGCTCAGTACCAACTGCCTCTACGCGCGCGCGTACGAACTCGCCGGGCGCATGGCCGGCGAACTCGGCCGAGAGCCGGACGCGGCCTGGCCGGAGAAGGCCGCCGCGCTCCGGCGCGCGGTGGACAGACACTTCTGGATGCCGGAGGCGGACCGCTACCGCTATCTCGTGGATCCCTTCGGCGGGTGCGAGCACCAGGAGGGCCTCGGCCACGCCTTCGCGATCCTCTTCGGCGTGGCGAGCGAAGCGCAGGCCGCGGCCGTGCTGGAGAGCCAGCACGTGGCGCGGTGGGGCATCCCGTGCGTGTGGCCCGTCTTCGAGCGGTATCGGAAGACCGAAGGCGCGGTCGGCCGGCACTGCGGTACGATCTGGCCGCAGGTGCAGGGCTTCTGGGCCGAGGCGTGCGCGCGCACCGGGCGGGCCGACCTCTTCGCGGCCGAGATGCACCGGCTCGCCGAGCTCGCCGTGCGCTCCGGCGAGTTCCGCGAGATATATCACCCGGACTCGGGCGAACCGGTCGGCGGCGAGCAGGAGGGCCGGGCGACGCCCTGGCGAAGTTGCCGCCGTCAGACTTGGAGCGCGACCGCGTACCTGCGCATGGTTCTCATGGGATTGCTGGGTCTGCGTTTCGAGCCCGATGCCGTGCGCTTCGAGCCGAGCGTGCCGGACGGGCTCGGGCGCGTGCGCCTGGCGGGCTTGCCCTGGCGCGGCGCGACGCTCGAGATCACGATCGAGGGATCGGGGCATCATATCAAGACGTGCCGCGTGAATGGCGAACTCCTCCCCTCCCCTGCCCTTCCGGTGGACGCGAGCGGGCCCCAGCACGTCGAGATCACCCTGAGCTAGGCCGGCGCAGCCGCGCGCGGATGCGCGCGAGGCGCGAGGCGACCGTGCTGCGCGGGCAGCGCAGGATCAAGGCGATCTGGTCCTGCGTGAACCCCCGCTCGTAATAGAGCCTCGCGATGGTCCGGAGACGCGTGCGGCCGTCGGTGATCTCGGCGAGGCGGCGGCGCGCCTCGTACGCGACGTTCGCGCGGGCGGGATCGGACGCAGGGCCGCGCGTGCGGTCGGCGGCGATGCGCAGGTACTTCTCGAGCGCGGGGCAGGGGCGGGTGCAGGTCGCGCGGCGGGCGCAGGTTCGGCAGAGGCTCATCGCCGGTTCTCTCCGGTGTCGTCTCGGGTGCCCTCGGTGCATCGGGCGTCGAAATCGTCTCGGTCGGAGTCGAGCCACACGGCGCCGTGCTGCCGCGCCCGGGCGATGCGCCGGAAACGTGCGGCGCTGGCCGCGGCCGGGGGCGCCCCCTCCGGGTCGGGAGACCGGAAGGTGCGGAGGCCGGCCGTGCGACCTGCGTGCGGACAGCCGTAGGTCGCGGCGATCGCACGGGCGAGTTGTACGAGAAGATCTCTCTCGGGGGGCTGGGTGGGTGGCGGCGTCTCGGTGCGCATCGGGCGATCTCGTCAGGTGTGTGCGGCTTCGTCTCGTTCTAGAAAAGCATACACGAAGATTCGCGTTGTGTCAAGGACAAATTATCGAAATTACGCGCATTCGGCCAACCCGCTATGCTCACTTAGGTTAGAGCGAAATCGCGCGGGGCGCCCGCGGGCGCAGCGCGATGCGCGGAGAAGCCGGGCCGTTACTTCTCCGTCGCGAGGATGTAGCCGAGCACCGTGGCGTGCTGCCGCGGATTGCGCCAGGCCGCGAAGAAAAGATCGATCGACGCCTTGGCCTTCTCGTCGGGGCCGAAGAAGTACGCGCCCTCGCCGGCCTTGCGCACGACTCCGGTCTTCTCCCAATGCGCAAGCGCGGCGGCGACGGCCCTACCCTTCTCGCCGGTGGCCTTGGCGAGGTCCTTGGGATTGATTACCTGAACCTTGTGCTGCAGGATGTAATCGAGAAGTTCCGGGAAGAAGCGCGCCGGGGCGACGCGGGACACGGCCTTGCGGAGAAGCTTCTCCTCGTCCGTGGCATTGGCGGGCGGCGCCGCCTTAGGCTTCACCGCCACGACCATCTGGCTTTCCCCGGGCTTGGCACGTTTGTGCATGGGTTTGGGCTTGACGGTCGGCGCCTTCGGGAGGTCGGGCGGGGCCGACTTTTTCTTCTCCGCGGCCCGCTGGCGCAGCGCCGCCTCGATCGACCCGGCCTGGGCAAGCGTGAGGTGCTCGCGCTCGATGAGAAGGTTCGCGAGCGGGCGGCGCGACCGTCCGGCCACGAGTTCCGCCGAGATCACCCGCGCGCAGTCGACGATCTGCTCGAGCGTGACGAAGTTGTTGAAGAGCGCCACGCGGCCGAAGAGGTCGTCCTCGTGCGTCAGGACGTCATGCGAACTCATGCGGCTTCCTCCGGGGGACGAGCCATCCCTCTTTATTGTACACCACGGATCGTGGAGCGCAAACGAGGACTACTTCTCCTCGGCGAGGATGTAGCCAAGCACCTTGGCGTGGCGCGCCGGGTCGCGCCAAGCCTCAAGGAAGACGTCGATCTCCCCGCGCGTGTCGTCGTCGGGACTGAAGAAGTACGCGCGTGCGGCCGCCTTCTGCACGAGGCCGGCCTTCCGCCAGCGGCCGAGCGCGGCCAGCACCGCCTTGGCCGGCTCGCCGATGGCCTTCGCCATGTCCTTCGCGTCGATCACCTCGACGTCGTGCCGGTGGATGTGCTCGAGCATCTCCGGGTAGATGCGCCCGGGCGCGATGCGGGCCACGATCTCGCGGAGGTGCGCCTCCGCGTCGCCGCCGGATGGCTCGGGTTCGACCGCGACGACCATCTGGCTCTTGCCGGGCTCGGCGCGCTTGCGCATGGGCTTGGGCTTGGGCGTGGGCGCGGAGCCCTGCACCGCGGCGCGCCTTTCCTCTGCGGCGCGCTTGCGGAGCGCCACCTCGACCGACCCGGCCCGGGCGGGCGAGAGATATCCGTGCTCGATGAGCACGTTCGCGAGCGAGCGGCGCGGCCGCCCGGCGACGATCTCGGCCGAGATCACTCGCGCGCACTCGACGATCTGGTCGAGTGTGACGAGGTTGTTGAAGAGCGCCACGCGGCCGAAGAGGTCGTCCTCGTGCGTCAGGACCTCGCGATGAGGCATACGTTTCTCCCGGGATGCGCACGGCGCGCGCCCCTGTTGCATTATCGGTCGCAGGCCGGCCGCGCTTGAGCGCTCTGTGCGCGGGGCTGGCGCTTCGCGGCCGAAGGGGGTAAAATGGGCTTGATGCGGCGTTTGGATGCTGCAGAAAGGGCTGAGGGAGAAAGCCATGGAGTACCGCACGATCGCGAATACGGACGTGAAGGTCTCGGCCGTCAGCCTCGGCTGCTGGACGCTCGGGGGGCTGGAGTACAACCAGGGCCGCATGATCGGCTGGCACCCGGTGGACGAGCAGGAGGCCGTCGATGCGATCCAGTACGCGGTCGACCAGGGCGTGAACCACTTCGACAACGCGGACGTCTACGGCAGCGGCCGCGCCGAGCGCATGCTCGGCCGCGCGCTCGAGGGGGTCTCGAAGGACGTCCTCGTCTCGAGCAAGGTCGGCTTCTTCCTCGGCACGGCCGCGCACGCGTACGAGCCGCACCACATCCGCGCGCAGTGCGAGCAGTCGCTCATCAATCTTCGGCGCGACGCGATCGACATCTACTACCTGCATAACACCAACTTCGGCGAGAACGGCCGGTACCTCGATGGCGCGGCCGAAATTCTGCACCGGCTCAAGGAGGAGGGCAAGGTCCGGCTCGTGGGGCTCTCCGGCGGGCCGAGCAATCTCGTGAAGTACGTCCCGCGCGTGAAGCCGGACGTTCTCCAGACGCGCGCGACCATGATGGACCGCAAGGCGCTCGATCCGGGCACGGCCTTCCGGAAGATGTGCGAGAAGCGGCGCCTCCAGGTCGTCTGCTTCAGCCCTTTCGAGCAGGGCCTTCTGCTCGCGAAGTACTCCTCCGAGAACCCGCCGAAGTTCGAGCGGGGGGACGTGCGGAGGGGCAAGGCGCGCTTCAGCCGAAAGGGCCTCGCCGAGATCGAGCCGAAGATCGAAAAGCTCAAGGAGCGCTTCGGATCGCGCAACGAGGACCTCGCGGCCGCGTGCCTCGGTTTCCTCCTCGCGCACGAGCACGTGCTCTCACCCATCCCCGGCTTCCGCAACCTCGCACAGGTGAGGAGCAACCTCGACGCGGGCGGGAGACCCATGGACGAGGACGGCGTGAAGTTCGTGCGAGATCTGTTCGCATAGGCCGTCGAGACACAGGGGCGGGTCCATGAAGGCCGCAGGTTGCGCCATCGCATCGCTTCTCGCGTGTATTCTTCTTGTCTCGGGGTGCGGGCCGCGTAGGGCCCATGTGGCGTCGGCAGACAGGAAGACTCTCCAAGAAGAGTTCGACGAGCTTGTCCGGAGGTCCGCGGAGGAATACAAGAGTCTCGGCGAAAAAAATGCGGCGATTCACTATCGGGCTGCGGTCGCGGCCCTGCCGGAGCCGCTTGAGGACGAGGATTTCGATTTTCTGATGACCTTCAAGCTCAATACCTTTCCGCCCCGGACGATCTACGAGATCGAGGGCGCGGTCGAGGAAATCAAGCGCTACGCCGCTGCGATCCCACACCTCCGCCGCGGGGCCCGGATGGAGGGTTGCAACTTCGGCGAGGACTGGTCGAAGGGGTTCGAAGCTCCGCAGGATTATCTTTATGAGACGCGCAACCTTACCCGGCGCGCGGCAGCCTACGGGAAGTACTTGGAAGCTGAGGGCCGGCCGGTCGAGGCCGCGAGTGTATATCTCGATATCATGCGACTGGGTTATCACGTCGCGCAGGAGCCGACCCTGATGTCCTACCAAAATGGTACAGTCCTTCTGGGTGTCGGTGTTTGGGGTGTTAAGGGAGTGCTTGCGAGCGATCCCGGTGTCGCGGCGCTCGAAATCCTCGCGGAGGGCCTCAGCAAGTTCCCCAGCCGTCCCCTCAATCTGCCCCGCGCGGTGAATACGGAGCGGATCGTCACCGGCGGTTGGTGCAGGCAGACGCTTCTGGACGGCCTGGACCAGGGCCTCGAAAAGGTCCGCGCCAAGCTCAATCCGGGCGGGCGGCATCCCATGAGAGAGGTGTTCGCGCAGGCGGCAGAGAGTCTTCTGAAGGAGAGAATCGAGAGCTGGTTCAGGGAGTATAGTATGCTTCTCAAGCGCTTGGCGAGGGCCGCAGAGGGGACTTACTACTCGAACCGGAACCGGATGGCGAAGATGTCATTCCTGGCCGAAGCTTATGCCAGGAACAGTTCTAGGCGCGGAAATCAGATTATTCTGTTGCTGTTTCCCGGGATCCCCGGCAAGCACAAGGAAGCCCGCTGCGAGACGAGCATCGCCGGGGTCAAGCTCCTCGCCGCGGCCATGCTCGAAAGGGCGAAAACAGGCAAGTGCCCCGGTTCTCTCGAAGACATCAAGAAGCACTTCCACGGCGGCTTGCCCGTGGACCCCTTCACGGGCAAGCCGTTTCAATACCACGTCGAGAACGGCCTGCCCGTCTTCGAGTGTGAGGGCGAAGGGCCGGAGACGAAGAAGAAGTTCCCGGAGTGGTTCATCTTCAGCCCTGCCGCGCGCCGCGCATATGAGCTGGAGCGTCTTGAGAAGTGGCGCAAGGAGCGCGCCGCGAAGAAAGCGAAGCAACCCCCGGCGGCCGGCGGATGACGCGCCGCGTCCTCTTCGGAGTGCTCGTCGCGCTCGCGCCCGTCGCGGGACTCTATCATTTCGGCCGTCGGCTTTGGGAACCGGCCTACCTTCACCTCAGGGGGAAGCGCACGGTGGCGGACGTCGTCGAAGAATTCGGCCCGGCCGCCGAAGCGCGCCTCTCGCCGCACTTCGCACGCGCGGGCCTCGACTACCCGCCCGCGCGCGTCGCGCTCGTTGCGTTCAAGGAAGAGAGACGACTTGAGCTGTGGACCGCGGAAACTGAAAGCGCGTGGCGCTTCGTGCGGTCGTATCCGGTCCTCGGGTCGAGCGGCGGAGCCGGCCCCAAGCTGCGCCGGGGCGACCGGCAGGTGCCCGAGGGGGTCTATCGCGTGGAGGGATTCAACCCGAACAGCCGGTTTCATCTCTCGATGAAGCTCGACTATCCCAATGCGGTCGACCGCGCACGCGCGGCCGGGGACGGCCGCACCGGGCTCGGCGGCGACATCTTCATCCACGGTCGCACGGCCTCGAGGGGGTGCCTCGCCATGGGTGACGAGGCGATTGAAGAACTCTTCGTGCTCGTCGCGCGCGTCGAGCGGAAAAACGCAAAGATGCTGATCGCGCCGTGCGACCTGCGCGTGCGTCCCGCGCCCGCGCTTGAAGAAGCGCCGCCGTGGACAGGGCAGCTCTATGACATGCTGCGCCGCGAGCTCGAGGCGTTTCCCGCTTCCAGCAAGGGAGAGAACGATGCCGAAGAAACGCCCTAACTTTCTCGTTTTCTACTGCGACCAGCTCCGCGCCGACGCGCTCGGCGCCTACGGCTCGACCGTCGGCGCGACGCCGAACCTCGACCGGCTCGCGGCGGGCGGCGTCCTCTTCGAGAACCACTACGCCACGAATCCGGTCTGCATGCCGAGCCGCGCGAGCCTCTTCACCGGCCAGCACCCGCAGGCCCACGGCCTCCTCGACAACGGCATCCCCCTGCGCGAATGCGAGCCCACCCTGCCCGGCGCCCTCGCCGCGAGCGGCTATCGCACGCACTCGATCGGCAAGATCCACCTCACGCCCACGAGCGCGGACGCGTCCTTCAGCGGCAAGGAATCGCGCGCGCTCTGGGCCACCGGCGCGCTCGACGACTGGACCGGGCCCTACTACGGCTTCGAGTCGGTCGAGCTCAGTCTCGGCCACGGCGAGAACGCTTTCAAGGGCGGCGGGCACTACGGCCGCTGGGTGCGCGAGAACTTCGACGTCGATTCGTGGAGCCTCGGGCGCGAGAACGCCGAGGGGCCCAAGTGTCCGGCGCTCCAGTGCTGGCGCTCGAACATGCCGGCCGAGGCGTATCACTCGGCCTGGGTCGCCGACCGCGCGATCGAGTTCCTGCGGGGCGCGGGCGACGAACCGTTTTTCGCGTTCGTTTCTTTTCCAGACCCGCACCACTCCTTCACGCCGCCGGCGGAGTGGGCCGCGCGCTTCGACCCGGCGAGGATGCCCGCGCCCCACCGGCGCGAGGGCGAAAACGACGCGAAACCGTATCACTACGCTGCCGCGATGAAGCACAGGCAGCACCCCACCGACGGAGGCGCGCATCGGCCGCCGGCGATGACCGACGAGAATCTGCGCCTCGTCAGCGCGCATTACCACGGAGCCGTGGCGCTCGTGGACGACTGCGTCGGGCGGGTGCTCGCCGCGCTCGACGAGACCGGGCTCGCCGACGACACCGTCGTCCTCTTCACCGCGGACCACGGCGAGCTGTTGGGCGATCACGGGATGCTCTACAAGGGGCCGTATCCATGCCGCGCGCTGCTGAACGTCCCGCTCATCGCGCGCGTACCCGGCGGCGCGGCGGGGCGCTCGGGCACGATCAACAGTTGCGTGGACGTGATGCCCACGCTGCTCGACCTCGCCGGCGTCGAGTCGCCGGACACGGTGCAGGGCGTGAGCCTGCGGCCCGCGCTCGAGGACGCTTCAAGGGCGGTTGGCGACGGCGTCGCGCTCGCGACCGGCTGGAGCAAGGACTCGCCCGACTTCTATCACAAGTCGCTCTATACGGCCGACTGGCGCGTGACCTGGTTCCCGAATCAGGACGCAGGCGAGCTTTACGACTTGCGTGCGGACCCGCACGAGTTCGAGAATCTTTTCGACCACCCCGAGCACCGCGCCACGCGCGAGCGGCTCATGAATGAACTCCTGCGGCGATGCGCGCAGGCGGACACGCGCCGCGTGCCCGCGATCGCGAAGTGGTAGGGGAACGCCTCAGGGGACCTTGGGCACAATCTCGATCTCGACCGCGCTGCTGGTGACGGTCCCATGCCAGTAGGGGCAGACCTCGTCCTGCGGGTGCCCCGCCGGGTGCTCGTAGGTCGCGGTGACGGTGTAGCGGCCGGGCGGGAGGATTTTAGCCGGGGTGATCCGTTCGTCGTTTGCCACATCGTCGCGCGCGTCACGGAATTCCCAGTGCATGTTTATGTCCATAGTCACGCCTCGCGTCACAGGAGCGTCTTCTAGCACGAGATGCTCGCCCTCGGGAATCGGGAAAGGGGGCGTGTAGACCGCCACGCGCGGGGCACCGCCATCCTTCGGCGCGAAAACGAGGCGCCACGCGTGGGCGGAGCCCGCGGCGAAGAGCTTCAGCGGTTTCTCCGGCTTGTGGAAATGTAGCTCGAAAAAAAGGCGATTGCCTTCGCGAAAGCGGCAGGGATGAAACACGACCGCCGGGAAGACTCTCCGGCAGAAACGACAGACGCACTTCTTGCGCGCACACCCGTCGCAAATTCCGTCGGGCCGGGTCTGGGTCCCGCATTCGGGACACGGCTCGGTCGTGAGGTACCTCCGGCTCATCAGCTCGCGGCACTTCGGGTTCGGGCAGACCCAGTTCTCCGCGTTCCATCCCTCGGGCGCCTCGACCCGGGCGGGAGTGTCGGATTTCGCAACGAGTTCGACGACCGGAGCCGTAGCCGGCGCCGCCTCTTCTGCGCCAGCGGCGGGCACGAGGAACAGCATCGACACAAGAAACACAAGGATCCCTCTGGGCATATCGGCATTTCTCCTTTGTGCTCCTTGGCGCAAACGAAACGATGTTATTAGAGGGTTCTTTTGGCAGTTCACAACCCTATCGGTTTTCCGCCCGCCTTGGCGCTCTCGTAGATCGCCGCGAGAAGCGCGACCGAGCGGCGGCCCTCCGGGCCGTCGACGAGGGGTGCACGCTTCTCCTCGAGCGCCCGGCAGAAGTCTTCAAGTTGCCGCTCGTGCGCGCGGAAGTCGATGGCGGCCGGGTCGGCCGCGCCGCCGCCGCCGGAGCGGCTCGTGAATTTCTTCCGGATCTCCTCGTCCTCGGGCGACTCCTCGCTGAACGACCAGAGCGAGAGGTCCTCCTCGGCGACCACACACGAGCCCTTGTCCCCGCACAGCTCGATGCGCTTGAGCTGCCCGGGGAAGGCGGCGGTCGAGCCCTCGACGACGCCGATGGCGCCGCTCGCAAACCGGAGCACGGCCGCGCCCGTGTCCTCGACTTCGATGCGTTCGTGCGCAAGGCAATCGACGCGCGCGCTCACCGACTCGACCTCGCCGGCGAACCAGAGCAGAAGGTCGATCGCGTGGATGCTCTGGTTCGTGAGCGCGCCGCCGCCGTCGAGCTCCCACGTGCCGCGCCAGGCGCCCGAATCGTAGTACGACTGCGGCCGCCACCACTTGACGTACGCGCCCGCGAGCGCGAGGCGGCCGAAGCGGCCGGCCTCGATCGTGCGCTTCACGAGCCGGTTTACCGGGTGGAAGCGCGACTGGAAGACGACGCCGAGCGCGACGCCGTGCTTCTCGCAGGCCTCGATGATCTCGTCGCAGCGCGCCGGCGTGACCTCGAGCGGCTTCTCGACGAGGACGTTCTTCCCGGCGCGCGCGGCCGCGACCGCCGCGTCGAGGTGCGCGCCCGAGGGCGTCGTCACGATCACGGTCTCGAGGTCATCTCGGTCCAGTAGCGCATCGAGTTCGGTATAGGCCTCGCCGCCGAACTCGTCGGCGACCTTCCTCGCGTTCGCCTCACTGCGGGACGAGGCGCCCACGAGGCGCGCGCTCTCCATCGCGCCGATCGCGAGCGCGTGAAAGCGTGCGATCATGCCGCAGCCGACGAGGCCGAAGGTGTGCTCGGTCATGTTCCCTCTCCTTCCGGGATCGCCCAGAGGCCGTGCGCCCCGGCGAGCCACTTCGCGAGCGCCTCGTCGGTGGCGAAGTACGGCGCGCCCTCGAAACGCGCGCGCCAGTCTCGCTCGAACGCCTCGACCGAGAGGCGCGTGAAGCGGATGCCGAGGCCGTCCGAGGCGCGCTCTAACTCGAAGCCATCCGCCCAGTCGCGGACGACGCGTCCGCGCATGAGGTGCACGCGGTCGAGGTCGTACCACGCGAGCACGTCGCCCGTCCGGCGCGCGCCCACGCAGAGGGCGGTACCGAAGGGGCCCTGGTCCACGGCGGCGACGGTGCGTTCGTCGATGATCATGTCTCGGAGGCTAAGGGGTCTCGGCCGGCGCGGGGGAGGGGGCTGGCTCTGCGTTCTCTTCGGTCTCCTTGAGCTCCTCGGGGAGCTTGGGAGGCTTGGGCGCGGGCGGCGGCGGCTCGAGGACCGCGCGGACGGCCTCGGCGTTGCCCTTGAGCCGTTCGACGGCCTCGAGGGCGGTCGCGGTGCGTCCCGCGTCGCCGCGCAGGTGCGCGAAGATCGCGAGCCCCGCCGCGTCCTCCGCGTTGCCGGGGCGGATCGCCGCAACGGCGACGGCCACGATTTCCTTCGCGTCGAGATCGTTGAAGGCGGCCTCGGTGGTGTCGCCTCTGGCGTTGATCTCGATCATGAGCGCGCCGGGGAGCACGCGCCGGACGCGGCGCACCCGGCGGCGGTAGCGGACCGTGGCCTCGACCTGACCGCTCTCGATCTGGGTGTCCACGTGGCGGAGAAACGCCTTGACCAGGTCCGTGGCCGCGAGGAGCGCGCGGCAGCGCGCGTCCGCGTCGGTCCCGCGCGTAAGACGCCGCGCCCCGTGGATGACGCTTGCGGCGTCATCGAACGCGCCGGCCTTGAGCTTCCCGAGGAAGTCGGCCTCGGACGCGGCAAGGGACTTGCGCGCCGCGTACTCGTCCTTCGCGCGCTCGTAGGCCTCGCGGAGCTGGCGGAGCTTCTCCTCGCGCTTGCGCTCCTCCTCGGCGAGCCTCTCTCGGTAGGCCGCCTCGACCTCGTTCACCCGGCCGACCGCCCCGACGAGACGGAGGGACGCCTCGGTCCGGAGCCCGGGGCGGGGCTCGTCCAGGAGGCGCCGCGCCTCGGAGAACTGGTTCTTCCCGGCCAGGTCCAGCGCCTGCTGGATGAGGCCGTCCACGTGGAGCCGCTCGGCCTCGACGATCTGCGCGCGCAGCGTCCGGCCGCCCTCGTAGACCTTGCGGCCGTCCGCGTGGTCGCGGATGACCTCGGCCTCGGCGAGCCAGGCCTCCGCGCGCCGGAGGTAGCCGGTGTAATCGCCCCCGGCGAGCGTCTCGCGGCGTTCGAGCTCGATCCGGCGCAGGTCGGCACCGAGGGCGCGCACGAGGTGATCGAGACGCGCGGCCCAGGCGCGCCGGCCGTACTCGGTGCCCTCGTGCTTCTCGGCCACGGCCGCGAAGCGCTCCGCCGCGGCGCGGGGGTTGCCCGGGTTCGCGTCGGCGAAGCGGCGGGCCTCCTCGTAGGCGGTCATGGCCGCGCGCTCGACGAGCGGGGTTCCCGGGTCCGGCGAGACGCGGAGCGTGCGGATCGGCGTCCGATCCTGCGGTTGCTGGAAGAGGAGAAGCGCGCCCCCGAGGACGAACCCGACGAGGATGATCCCGATGACGATGCCGCCGATGATCACGGCTGGGTCGCTCCCGCGGCGGCGGCGTCCGCCCAGGAGCGCCTTCCGCGCGGCGAACTGCGGCGAGGTCGTGCGCGTGGTCGGTACCGCGGGGGTGCGCACGGCCGGGCCGAGCCTCCCCCCGATTGCCTCCAGCTCCTCGACCACCTCGTCCATACTCTGGGGGCGGTCCTCGGGTTCGGGCGCGAGCATGCGCACGATCACGTCCGAGAGCCGCCGCGGGAGGCCCGGGTTGAGCTCGTGCGGCGCGGTGAGGTCCTCGCGCGTGAGGCGCATGAGGATCTCGAGCGGGCTCTGCCCCACGTACGGCGGACGGCCGGTGACCATGTGATAGAGCGTAGCGCCGAGGGAGTACACGTCGCTGCGCGCGTCGACGCTTCCCTCGTCGACGGCCTCCTCCGGCGGCAGGTAGAAGGGCGTATGCTCGCTCGACTTCGCGAACTGCTTGAGGTTGAGCGCCACGTCCTTGGCGATGCCGAGGCCCGCGAGTTTCACGCTCCCATCGCGCCCGAGGATGATGTTCGAGGGCCGCACGTCCCCGTGCCAGACGCCCTGCTCGTGTCCGTAGCGAAGGGCCTCGGCCACGGCGAGCGCGATCTCGACCGCCTCGGCGGGCTTGAGGCGCCCGGCCTGCTCCAGACGGCGCTTGAGGCTCTTGCCCTCCACGAACTCGGAGCTGACAAAGTAACGGCCACGGTCGTGGCCGACCTCATACACCTTCTTCAGGTTCGGGTGGTCCAGCCAGATGCCGCGGCGGGACTCGGCGAGGAAGCGGTTCAGGAATTCGTGGCTGCGCATGGGGCTCGGCCGCATGAGCTTGAGGCCCACGATCGTGTCCGTGGACACGTGGCAGGCGCGGCAGACCGTGCCCGTGCCGTCCGTGCCGAGCCGGGAGAGGATCTCGTACCCGCCGATGATGGGCCGCTCCTGATCGAGGTCCTCCGGCTCCTCGGGCGGGCCCACCGGTTCCTGGACCCAGACCGTGGCCGCGACGTCCAGCGGCGCGCTCGTGGCGACGTGGCGCTCGGCCGTTCCGAGCACCGTCTGGGCGCCGCAGCGCGGGCACCGCAGGTGCGCGCCCGGCCGGACGTGCGCCGCATTGAAGCGCGTGTTGCAGCCGGAGCAGTGGACGATGCGCTTGTCCTGCGCCTCGAGTACGGAAAGGATGTGGTGCGGCTGGAGCGCTCCGCGCTCGACGAGGATCTCGCCGATACGCCGGCGCGCCTTGCCGGCCGCGTCCATCTCGCGCTGGAGCGCGAGCGCCTCGGCCACGACCTCGCGCGAGGCCAGGCGCCACCGCACGACGATCTCGCCGAAGAGCCCCTCCCGCCGCGTGTGCTGGCCTTCCAGCACGGCGCGGACCTGGTCCGGCGACATGTAGCCCTTCATGGCGAGGATCTCGCCCAGGCGCGGGACCTTGCCGCCCTGCTCCTCGTACTGGCGCTGGATCTCGAGGCACTCGGCGAGCTGCTCCTCGGTGATGAACTGCCCGCGCGAGGCGAGCTTCCCGAAGAGGGCCTCGCGGATGCTGGCCCGGGCCATGGTCTCCTCCACAGCTCGATGTCTGGACGGGGAGAGGGCGAGGCGCCCCCCTGCGCCGTCTATCCAAGGATAGCCGCCGGGGGGCGGCAAGTAAACCCCCTTTTTCGGGCCGGGGGCGGCCGGGGGCGGTGGGAGGCGACCGGCGGCGAGCGCGCCCCTTCTCGCCCGCGCTCGCAAACGGGGCTTGACAAATCCGGGTTGCGGGCGGTAACTAATTGGAAAGCGGCAGAAGCGGGCGGCGGGCATCGGCCCGCCGCTGGAATGGAGGAGCGAAGCGCATGGCGACACCCGACGACTGTAGATACACCAAGGATCACGAGTGGGTTCGCACCGAAGGGAACACGGCGGTGGTCGGCATTACCGACTACGCGCAGAAACAGCTCGGCGAGGTCGTGTTCGTGGACCTGCCCGAGATCGGCCGCGAGGTCAACCAGGGCGAGGAGTTCGCAGTCGTCGAGTCGACCAAAGCCGCGAGCGACATCTGCGCCCCGGTCTCGGGCACGGTTACCGAGGTCAACGAAATGCTCTCGGACTCGCCGGACACGATCAACCGGGACCCTCACGGCGACGGCTGGATCGCCAAGCTCACGCTTGCGGACCCCACCGAAATCAACGCACTCCTGGACGCGGACGCCTACGACGCCTTCATCGCGGAGCAGGACTAGCGCGGTGCCCTTTCTGCCGCACACCGAGGCCGACCGGCGCTCAATGCTCGAGGTTACCGGGACCGACTCGATCGGGGACCTCTTCGCGCACGTACCGGCGGAAGTCCGCCTCGCGCGGGCGCTGGAGCTTCCCCCCGCGCTCGGCGAGGCCGCGCTCGCGCGGCACCTCGACGGGCTCGCGGCAGGGAACGCGCGCGGCGCGGCGGTCGTTCCCTTCGTCGGCGCGGGTGCGTACGACCACTACGTGCCGCCGGTGGTCGCGGAGCTCGCCGGCCGCGCCGAGTTCTACACGGCCTACACGCCCTACCAGCCCGAGGCGAGCCAGGGACTCCTCCAGGCGATCTACGAGTACCAGACCATGATCGCATCGCTCGCGGGGCTGGACGCGGCGAACGCGAGCCTGTACGACGGCGCGACCGCGCTCGCCGAGAGCGCGATGCTCTGCGTGCGCCACACCCGCCGCACGCGCGTCATCGCCGACGCAGGGCTCCACCCCGTCTGGCGCGAGGTGCTCGCGACGTACGCGACCGCCGCGGGGATCGAGATCGCGACGGTGCCGCATGCGGCGGGCGCGCCGGACGTGGAGGCGCTCGCGGCCGCGATCGACGACGCGACCGCGTGCGTCGTCACGGCGCTGCCGAATTTCTTCGGCGCGGTGGCGGACCTGGAGGCGCTTGCCGGGGCCGCGCACGCGAAAAGGGCGCTTCTCGCGGTGGCGGCCAACCCGCTCGCGCTCGCGCTCGTCCGGCCGCCGGGCGCGATGGGCGCGGACGTCGCCTTCGGCGAGGGTCAGCCGCTGGGCCTGCCGCTCGCCTACGGCGGGCCGTACCTCGGCTTTCTCGCAGTGCGCTCGAGCCTCGTGCGCAGGCTTCCCGGGCGCCTCGCGGGCGCGACCGTGGACGCCGACGGCCGCCGCGCCTTCGTCCTGACGCTTCAGGCGCGCGAGCAGCACATCCGGCGCGAGAAGGCGACGAGCAACATCTGCTCGAACCAGGCGCTCTGCGCGCTCGCGGCGGGCGTCTACCTCTCGCTCGCCGGGCCCGAGGGGCTCCGCGAGGTCGCCTCGCACGCGCTGGCCAAGACCGAGTACGCGAAGCGGCGCTTGGCCGAGGCGGGGCTCGCGCTCCGCTTCCCGGATCTGGCCACGTTCAACGAGTTCGCGGTCGAGCTGGGGCGCGACGCGGAAGAAATCTTCGCCCGCGTCCTCAAGAAGGACGGCATCGCGCCGGGGCTGCCGCTCGGCCGGTTTTTCCCCGAACTCGAGACGGCGCTCCTCGTGGCCGTGACCGAGAAGCGCACGCGCGAGGAGATCGACCGGCTCGCAGCCGCGCTCGCGCGCGAGTGCCGCGGCGCGGCGAAGGGAGCGCGCGCGTGAAGCTTTCCTTCGAGAAGTCGGTGCCGGGCCGCCGCGCGCTTGCGCTCGGCGCGCCCGATGTTCCGCCGGTCGATCCGGCCGCAGCGTTGGGCCCGCTCGCGCGCGAGGGCGAGCCGCTTCTTCCGGAGCTGAGTGAGCTCGACGTGGTGCGGCACTACACCGCGCTCTCGCGCCGGAACATGGGCGTGGACCTCGCTTTTTATCCCTTGGGTTCGTGCACGATGAAGTACAACCCCAAGCTCGGCGAGGCCGCCGCGCGCGACCGCCGCTTTACGGGCTTGCACCCGTATCTTCCAAACGCGCTCGTGCAGGGCACGCTGCGTGTCCTGCACGAGACCGCGGCCATGCTGAGCGAGATCTGCGGAATGGCCGACTTCACGCTCCTGCCCGCGGCCGGCGCGCACGGCGAGCTCACGGGCATGATGATCGTCCGCGCGTATCACGCCTCGCGCGGCGACGCGCGCCGGCGCGTCCTCGTGCCCGACAGCTCGCACGGTACGAACCCGGCTTCGGCCGCGCTCGCCGGCTATGAGGTCGAGACCATCCCCTCGAACGCCGACGGCGAGGTGGACCTCGCCGCGCTCAAGAAGGCCCTGAACCGCGACGTCGCGGCCCTCATGCTCACGAACCCGAACACGCTGGGACTCTTCGAGACGCAGATCCGCGAGATCGGGCGCGCGGTCCACGCGAAGGGAGCGTTGCTCTACTACGACGGCGCGAACCTCAACGCGATCATGGGCCTCGCGCGGCCGGGCGACATGGGCTTCGACGTGGTGCACGTCAACCTCCACAAGACCTTCGCCACGCCGCACGGCGGCGGCGGCCCCGGCGCCGGGCCCGTGGGCGCGGCGCGCCGGCTCGTGTCCTTCCTGCCCGTGCCGTACGTCCGCAGGCACGGAAGGAAGTACGCGCTCGCGTGGGACCGGAAGAAGACCATCGGCCGCATCATCGGCTTCCACGGCAACGTGGGCGTGGTCCTGCGGGCGTACGCGTACCTGCGGGCGCTCGGCGCCGAGGGGCTCCGGCGAGCGAGCGAGCACGCCGTCCTCAATGCGCGGTACCTTCTCGCGCGCCTGCGCGAGGAGTATCCGGTGCCCTTCGACCGGCCGTGCATGCACGAATTCGTGCTCTCGGCCGAGGGAACGGGCGCGCGCGCGATCGATATCGCCAAGGGCCTCCTCGACCGCGGCCTCCACCCGCCGACCGTGTACTTCCCGCTTATCGTGAAGGAAGCGCTCATGGTCGAGCCCACCGAGACCGAATCGAAAGAGACGCTCGACGCGGCGGCCGAGGCCTTCGGTGAGGTCGCGCGCCTCGCGCGGGAGAATCCCGCCGAGATGTGCGAGGCCCCGCGGACGACCCCGGTCCGCCGGCCCGACGAGGTCAGGGCCGCGCGCGAGCCGGATCTCGCGTGGCGGCCGCAGCCGCGCGGGCCCACCTGAGGCGGAGCCGGCGGAGCTCATGCCAGATGCGGAACTCGATGCAATCGTTATCGGCGGGGGCGTCGTGGGCCTCGCGATCGCGGCCGCGCTCGCGCCGCGCGGCGTCTCGCTCGCCCTCTTCGAGCGGCACCCGGAGTTCGGCCGCGAGGGCTCGAGCCGCAACAGCGAGGTCGTGCATGCAGGTATCTACTACGCGGCCGGGAGCCTCAAGGAACGGCTCTGCGTCGAGGGCCGGCACGAGCTCTATGCGCTCGCCGAGCGGCACGACCTTCCGTTTCGCAAGTGCGGCAAGGTCATCGTCGCGCTTGAAGAAACGGATGTTTCTCTCCTCGAAGAGTTCAAGCGGCGTGGCGAGGCGAACGGCGTCGAGGGGTTGCGACTCCTCGCGCGCGGCGAGCTCGCGCAACTCGAGCCGCACGTCGAGGCGCGTGCCGCGCTTCACTCGCCCGAGACCGGAATTATCAGCGCCCACGCGCTCATGGACTGCTTCGCGCGACTCGCGACGGACGCGGGCGCGGAACTTGTTCGCGGCGCGGAGGTGAGGGGCTTTGAGAGGGACGGAGGCGTCTGGCGCGTTGCCTACTGCGATGCGGGCGGCGACGAAGCGATCACCGCGCGTGTCATGATAAATGCGGCCGGGCTCTCGGCGCAGCGCGTGATGCGCATGGCGGGGCTCGATCCGGCGACCTTGGACCTACGGCGGCACCTGTGCAAGGGCGAGTACTTCGCCGTGCACGGCGAAAAGCGCGGCCGCGTCCGGTCGCTCGTCTACCCGCCGCCGGAGGTCTCTCTCGCCGGGCTCGGGATCCATACGGTGCCGGATCTCGGCGGCGGCCTCAAGCTCGGCCCGAGCGCGTTCTACGTGGACGAAGAGGACTACGCGGTCGAGGCCGCGCACGCGCCGGACTTTCTCGAGACCGTTCGCCCGTTTCTTCCTTTCTTGGAGCCGGAGGACCTCGCGCCGGACATGGCAGGCATCCGGCCCAAGCTAGCGGGAGAGGGCGAGCCGGCACGGGACTTCCATATTGCGCATGAGGCCGCCGCTGGCGCGCCGGGGTTCTTCAACCTCGCGGGTATCGAGTCGCCGGGCTTGACCGCGAGCCCGGCCATCGGGCGCCTCGTGGCGGAACTGGCGACGGAATATTTGGCCTAGCCGGTGGCCCGGCCGCGGTTATGGCCCGGGCCCCCCCGCCGGCTTGAGGTCGAAGACGCACAACGGGCTCGCCCCACCGGGTTTCTCGGGCCTTCGTTGCGCGTAGATCGAGAGGACACTCTCCCCCCGCCAGCGGCAGACATCCACGGCCGGTTCGCTGAGGAAGGTGCCGGGCTCGGCGTAGGCCACGGTCCAGTTCTTCCACTGTGCCGCGGCTGTGGCCGTGGCGACCCCGAGCGCCTTGAAAACGACGTAGAGATTGTCCCTCGCGTCGAAGCACAGCTTGGGACGCGCGCCCATCATCACCCGGGGGGCGATGGCATTGCGGTGCCACGCACCCTCCAGGTCGCGCCAGTAGTGGAAATAACGCCTGTTCTTCTTCGCCCCGCTCCAGTTGTTGGCCTTCGCACCGGACGGCAGGTGCCAGGTGACGACATGGATGCGACCCTTGCCGTCCACGGCTTGTCCGGTCGTGTTGATGAGGCCGCGACCGGTGGGGACCTTGATCGCGGCGATGCCCGGCGTGTCCACGCGCAGGGGGGTCTCTCCGGTCTCTCCGGCCCTCTCGCCCGCATTGTTGAACCAGGTCCGGCCGCGGTCATCGCTGTAGGCGTAGCATACGTCGTGGTTCGACATGGGGTTGGGCGACTCGCGCCAGCACCACGTCAGGTGCAGTCGGTCCTTTGCGTCGAAGTCGATCCCGTTCGGGTACGCGCAGCGCGATGCGCTGTCCTTGTACGCGCCCTTGCCCGAGAGGACGGCACCGAGCGCTTTCCACGCGCCGGCCTTTCCGTCGTACTCGGCCAAGCGCCAGTCACCGCCCCCGCTGCCGCCGCGCCGCCAGAGGAGGAAGAGGTCCCCGCCCGGCGCCCGGCAGAAGGTCGGGTAGGTGACGCTTCCCTCGCGCGGCCCATCGGGGTTCAGCTTGGAGGTGACCGGTCCGAAGAGGTTGGCCGCCCATTTCACCGCGTCCGGCCGGGTCGTTACGCCTTTCCTGGACACGCGGTAATGCAGCGGGCTGCCGTGGTGGTCGAAAGCCATGTGGAGCGTCCCGTCCGCCGGACAGATGCCCAACTGGGTCGTGTTGTGGGTGTCGGTGGCCTTGTGGACGTAATCGTCGAAGTGGACGGTCTCCCAAACGCCGTCGGGGAGCTTGCGCCGCCCGACGCAGAGCCGCCGCTTGGCGTCGTACCAGGTCGCGTACTGCCAGCCCTTATGCGTCGAGAGCGCGTTCAACTGAAAGCTCTTGCCATTGGGGCACGTCCCCCAGCTGCTTCTCGAGTAGACGAGCGCCTCCAGGTCGACCACGCTTTCACGGGTCTTTATCATTCTTGGCGGTGTTCTTTCGTCGGCCGCGCTTGCGATTGACGCGAAGGCGAGCCCGGCCGCGCCGGCAAGGAGAATCGCTGCATTCGTTGTCATTCCCGGCCTCCCCTCGGGATGGCTGCAGAGGCACTCTAACACTTTCGGCAGGCCGCCGCAAGAGCCGCCCACACCGGCCGTTGATTCGCCCGCCGGGGCCGGTTACAATGCTTCCGCCGGGAGGAGGAATCTGCGCATGGATTCGTTCGAGTATCGCGGCGGCGAGCTCTATGCCGAGGGCGTGAGCGCGGAGCGACTCGCCGAGGAGTTCGGCACGCCGCTCTACGTCTACTCGGCGGCGACGATCCGGGACCACTACGGCAAGATCGCCGAGGCCTTCCGGGAGATGGACCCGGTCATCTGCTACTCGGTCAAGGCGAACGGAAATCTCGCGGTCCTGAAACTCCTTGCCGACGCGGGCGCGGGGTTTGATGTGGTCTCCGGCGGCGAGCTCTACCGGGCGCTCCGGGTCGGCGGGGAAGCGCAAAAAATCGCCTACGCGGGCGTGGGCAAGACGCGGCGCGAGATGCGCGAGGCGCTCGAGGCAGGTATTCTGATGTTCAACGTCGAGAGCGCACCGGAGCTCGCTGTGCTGAATGAAGTCGCGGGCGAGGCGGGCGAGAGCGCGCCCGTGGCCCTGCGCGTGAACCCCGATGTGGAGCCGGGCACGCACGACTACGTCGCCACGGGCCGGAAGGAGACCAAGTTCGGCATCTCCTTCGACGCGGCCGCGGACGTTCTCGCCCGCGCGGCGGACTTCCCGAACGTGCGTTTTCGCGGATTGCACCTTCACATCGGCAGCCAGATCACCGAGGTTGCGCCCTACGAGGCCGCGCTTGCGAAGGCGGTCGCCTTCATCAAGGCGCACCGGTCGGAGCGCGCGCCGCTCGACTGGCTCGACACGGGCGGCGGGTTCGGGATCTTTTACCAGGGAAACGAGGCGCGGGACATCGCCGACTTCGCGAGCGTCATCGTACCGGCCGTGCGCGAGGCCGGCTGCCACCTCGTGCTCGAGCCGGGCCGGTTCATCATCGGGAACGCGGGCGTGCTTCTCGCCCGCGTGCTCTACGTCAAGCAGACGCCGGCCAAGCGCTTCGTGATCACGGATGCGGCCATGAACGACCTCGTGCGGCCGAGCCTCTACAGCGCCTACCACGAGATCTGGCCCGCGCGCGCCGGGCTTCTTCCGCCCTCGCGTGGAGGCGCGGCGTCCGCATCTCTCGAGCACGCGGACATCGTCGGCCCGGTCTGCGAGTCCGGGGACTTTCTCGCCAAGGACCGCCCCTTCCCGAAGATCGCTGCCGGCGAGCTCGTGGCCGTTTTCTCGGCCGGCGCGTACGGTTTCTCGATGAGCTCGAACTACAACGGCCGTCCGCGCGCAGCCGAGGTGCTGGTCGAGGGCGATACTGCGCGCCTCGTGCGCGGGCGCGAGACGTACGAGAACCTCGTGCGGGGAGAGAGTTCTTAAAGACGCGTCGCGCTGTCAGCGGCTTGAGCTTTTCTTGGCCCCGTACTTGCGCAGAAGCAGGATGATCTCTCCCCTGCTTCCACGGACAGCGATATCCAGGGGCGTTAGCTTCTTTCCCCCCATGCGGATGTTCACGTCTGCGCCGCGTTCCAAGAGAACTCGAGCAACATCCGGCCACCCATATGCGACCGGCCAGTAAAGGGGAGGTATTCTCTCATCGGCCATGGCGTTGATGTCGGCGCCGTGATCGAGGAGCAACTCGATCACGTCTATCCTCTGGCAGCTGGACGCATGGTGCAGAGGCGTCCGGCCGTTCCTGCTCCGCGCGTCCACCTTCGCACCGGCGGAGATCAGGAGTTGGGCCTTGGCGCGGGTGCCTGTCCAGTGGAGAGGCGTTTCGCCGAAGTCGTTCCGCGCGTTCGGATTGGCCCCGCCGGCTAGAAGAAGCTCCACCACCTCCCTGCTCCGCGCGTAATGTAGGGCGGTTGCCTCGCGCCCATCCTTGTCGTCGAGCGCCGTATCCGTCGCGCGAGCGAGCGCGCCGTTCTTCTCAATGAGTTCCCGGACTCGCTTCATATTGTCATCCTGTACCGCGAGGATCATCTTGTTTGAGAGGTGGGCGAAAACAGCGCCTTGGTGCGCCTTGAAGACGCCGAGGATACCGAGCAGGAGGGTAAAACAAGCGGCGCACACCAGCACGCGCAAGCCGGGGCGGTAGAGGCGGCTAGGTGTGTCGTCCTGGAAATCCTGGGCTACGACGATCAGATGAAAGATTATGAAAAGCGAAGAAAACACAACCACATTCGGCACGGAAAGAATGTCGAGCGGGAACAGGAAAACTTTCAGCGCGTAGAAGATGCTCACGAAAATCGCGCTCGCCAGCAGGGACGAACCCACGGTGCGCTGAATCCTTCCCCTGCAGATTCCGAGCCATATTCCACAACCCGCAAACGCGCCCATGATCCCTCCAGTGAGAGGAAAGTAGAAATTCAGGTTGCCGGAAAAGTGAGCGTGCTCGAACGTTCTTTCAATTGGGATACTTATGGGGAAGCGCAGGGCGTAGCCCGCCGCCGATCCAATGAGGGCTCCCAGCACCCCAGCCAGCGCCCAAGACCACCAAGCGGTCCGTGGTTCACGGCGTCCCGCGAGGAACCACAGGGACGAGCTGAGAACCAAGCCGCACCAGATCTGAATCTGGACGCCCTCGCAGAAAAGAAGGATGGAAGATATGGCCTTGCGGACGGTGTTGGATGAGTCGTGAAGATCGAAGTCCCAGCCGTACTCCCAACCCAAGGCGAAGATCAAGAACTCCGAAACAACCGCCAGTACGCAGATCAATCCGCTGGCCGCGGCCCCCAACGCCGTCCCCGAGACGAACCTCGCGGTTCTTGTTTTCATTGCCGGTCCTGTTCTCGCTACACCGAGCGCTCCTCTTGGATTATACCCCCTTACCACAGGGACGCAAACAATATGATCCGCGACTTGAACGGACGGTCCGAAGGCCCCCCCCCTAGAACTTCAGCGTCCCCTCGACGCCCACCAAGCCGTGGATCGGCTCGATCGGGTTGTCGAAGGCCTCAAAGCCTTCCTCGTCGAACGCATTGTTGAGCACGCCGAAGACGCGCCAACCGTCGAGGAACTCCCATGAGGCGGAGAGATCCACGCGCGTGTGGCCGTCCACCTTCACGCGCCGGGCCGGCGCGGAGGTCCAGTTGCCGTCGTAGAAGTCGCCGGTCGTGGTCACGCTGGCGAAGAGCTCGACGCGCGGCATGGGCCGGTACGTCGCGGCGAGCGACCACCGCGTCTCGGGCCGACGCAGGAGGTTCTCGCCGTCGACGACGTTCGGCGGCGCGTCCTCGACGGTCTCGGCCTCGGTCTCCATGTTCGTGAAATTGCCGCGCAGCGAGAGCTCCTCGATCACTCGGACCTCGCCCTCGATCTCCCAGCCGCGGCTGGTGGCCGCGTCGCCGTTGAGGAAGGTCGAGGTGAGCTCGCTCGGCCCGGTCTGGACGCTCCGGAAGGCGATGAAGTCGTCGAAGTCGACGTGGAAGTAGGTGACGTCCACGCGCACGCGGCCGTCGAGGAGGTGCTGCTCGGCGCCCACGTCGAAGCTCTCGGTGCGCTCGGGCTCGAGTTCCAGGTTTCCGGGCGTGTTGTAGGTGATCGGCCCGGGCATGATGAACGTGGACAGAGGCATGAAGTTCTCGGAGAAGGTCGGCTCCTTGAAGCCCGTGCCGTAGGAGGCGTGCAGGCGCGAGTGCGTCTCGTCCACGCGCAGCGAGGCGGCCACGCGGCTCGTGGTCTCGCCGCCGAAGGAGGAGTGGTCCTCGTAGCGTTGCCCGCCTTCGATGTCGAGGCGCTCGAGGATCGTGGCGCGCGCGGTCCAGTAGAGCGCGCGCGTGTGGCGCGATTCGTCGATGAAGCTGGTGCTCTCGTAGGGGAAGACCGGATCGTCGTCCCGGAACGTGCTCGTCCAGTCGACGGTCTGGCCCTGCCAGACGCCGCCGGCGGCGAGGCTCGCGCGCACGTGCTCGGTCTCGGGCGCGTGGGCCGTAGTCTGGACGTCCAGACCCGTGCGGCTGAACTGGTTGCGCGTGCGCGAGAGCGCGGTCTCGTCCGGGTCCGCCGGGTCGGTGAAGGCGTTCTCCTCGTCCCAGCGCCAGGCCTTGACCGTGGTCGAGACGAGCGGGTGCCAGCGCTCGGTCCACGTTACGCCCAGGAGCGAGTGCTCGTCGTCGTTGGACTCGTTCGGATCGGTCTCGATCGAGTCGACCTCGGTCGCGCCGAACTCGCTTTCGGTCTTGTGCGCGACGATCTTGAGGTCGGTTGAGTCGCGTGGGTCGAGGTCCACCCGGCCGGCGAAGCTCGTGCGGCGGTAATCGCCGTTCACGTCGCGCGAGCCGGTGCGATCGTAGCGCTCCAGGGAGGCGCTGTAGGCCACGTTCTCGTCCGCGCCGAGGACCTGCGCGCGCTCGCGCGTGGCGTGGAGGTTCCCCGCGGCCATCGAGAGGATCGTCCGCGGCGGGCCCTCCCCCTTGACGGTCTCGAGCGAGACTAGGCCGGTCATCGCGTCGGAGCCGTAGAGCGCGCTGGCCGCGCCGCGCATCAGGATCATGCTGCCGAGGCCCGCCGTGGTGAAGTCGTCCCAGTCGAAGCTGCCCCCGTCCTGGTTGATCTGGAAGCCGTCGAGCAACACGAGCGTGTGGTCGCTCTCGCCGCCGCGCAGGTAGAGGTTCGTGGGCGCACCCGGCTGGCCGAGGCGCACCAGGTTCAGCCCCGGGAGCAGGCGCAGGGCGTCGCCGGCCTCGGTGGCACCCTGGCCCCGGATCCAGGTCTCGTCCCAGACCGTGAGGACGGTCCCGGTTTCCTCGGGCGTGGTGGGCAGGCGCGTGGCCGTGACCACGACCTCGGGCGCGGCGGGGGGCTCTTCCTCGGTCCCGGCCGGAGCCGGCGGCTCGGCTGCAGTCGCCGCCCAGGCGCACAGGGCGAGTCCTCCCGCGAACGCAGTACAGAAACGGCGCATTTCAAGCTCTCCTTTCTCCCGCAAAGAAAAAAGAACGGCCTCGGCCCGCGGAACGCGGACCGAGGCCGTGCGGGAGCGCGCGCCTCCGGCCCTGCATCCTCGCGGCGCGCGGAACGCAGGCTCAGTGTCCGGGGCAGGTCTTCCGGCTTCCGGCTTCCCGCGCGCCGCCTTCCCGGCCCTGAGGGGCCAGTGGCTCTCTGGCGCACGGCCGACCGGTCACGGCAACGGCCGTTGCGGCGGAATCGGCGGACGCCCCCAGCGGGGGGTGGCAGATAGAGCCCGCCTCACCGCGCTTCCCTATTCTCCCGCCCTCGGGCGGGCACCCCGAACAAGTAACGGGATGGATCATAAGCCTGCCTCGCCGGGCTGTCAAGCCCGCGAGCCTGGTTTTTTCCGCAACGCCCAATTCGTGGCGGGGCCCGCAGAGGAGCAGGTATCCGGCCACAAGTTACAGAGCCGGCCGTTCGGGGCCATGCGTCCTTGACAAAAAGCGTCACCCCGGTAGAGTACTGTAGGTCGAGGCTCGGGGTTCGGGCCCCTGGGACTGGAGGCGTCCGGTCCCCGGGCGCGTCCCTTCCGTCGGGGCGATGAGGGAGCAAGCGCATGGTGACCCTTGAAGAGCTTCTGCGGATCATGATCGAGCGCAAGGCGAGCGACCTGCACGTTTCAGCGGGGAGCCCGCCGCGCATCCGGATCGACGGGAAGCTCGTTCCCACCGAGCACGAGATGCTGGACCCCGAAAACACGCAAAAGCTCGTCTACTCCATCCTTGACAACGACCAGATCGCCCGCTTCGAGGCGGACCTGGAATTGGACATGTCCTTCGGCATCTCGGGCATCGGCCGGTTCCGGACGAACGTTTTCCTTCAGCGCGGCGCGGTCGGCGCGGCGGTCCGCGTGATTCCTTACGAGATCAAGGGCTTCGAGGATCTGGGTCTCCCGCGTGACGTGTGCGAGGGTCTCTGCGCCATGCCCAAGGGGCTGGTGCTCGTGACGGGCGCGACCGGATCGGGCAAGTCCACGACCCTCGCCTCGATGATCGACCACATCAACCGCACGCGCCAGGAACACATCATCACGATCGAGGACCCGATCGAGTTTGTGCACCGCAACAAGCAATGTCTTCTCAACCAGCGCGAAGTTGGCCCCGACACGCGTTCGTTCGAGCAGGCGCTCAAGCACGTCCTGCGTCAGGACCCGGACGTGGTGCTCATCGGCGAGATGCGCAGCATGGAGACGGTCGAAGCCGGCCTGACCCTGGCCGAGACCGGGCACCTCACCTTCGCGACGTTGCACACCTCCGACTGCGTCCAGACCATCAACCGCATCATCGACGTCTTCCCCTCGAGCCAGCAGGCGCAGGTGCGGACGCAGCTCTCGTTCGTGCTCGAGGGTGTCTTCTGCCAGCAGCTCCTGCCGCAGGCCGGTGACAAGGGGCGGGTGATGGCCTCGGAGATCATGCTTCCGAACGAGGCCATCCGCGCGCTTATCCGCGACAACAAGGCGCACCAGATCTACTCGGTCATCCAGACCGGCGGCAAGCGCGGGATGTGCACCATGAACCAGTCGCTTCTCAATCTCTACAAGAAGGGGCTCATCACGTACGACGACGCCCTGAGCCGCACCATGGACCCGGAGGACCTGAAGCGCACGTTCCAGAAGGTGTAGGGGGCGCGGAGGGCAAGGCTCGATGGTCCGCATCACGCGGATGACGAAGAAGCGACTGGGAGAGCTGCTCAAGGACGAGGGGCTCCTCACGGACGCGCAGATCACCGAGGCGCTCGGCGAGCAGCGCAAGAGCGGTGAGCTTCTGGGCGAAGTCCTCGTGCGGCTCGAGTACGTGACCGAAGAGGACATCGCCAAGACCATCGTCGCGCAGTTCGGCCTCCCCTACATCGACGTGGGACAGTACTTCGTCCCGGACGAGGTGATCGGCCTCTTCTCGCCCGAGATGATGCAGAAGTACCAGTTCTTCCCGCTGGACCGGATCGGCGGCGTCGTCACGATCGCGGTGGGCGGGCTCTTGAACTTCGACGTACTCGCCGAGCTCGAGGGCAAGACCGGCTGCCGGATTCAGGTCTACGTCTCGACCTGGAGCTCCGTGCGCCAGGCCATCGAGAAACAGTTGGAGGGGACGGCCGCCGCCGTCCATACTGAGGCGAACGCCCTCGACTCCGAGGCGGGCGCGCCGGCCGCGTCGATCCCGGAGGCCGGGGACGCCGAGGCGGAGCCGGATGCAGCGGCGGTCGACGGCGCCAGCGGCGAGGGCGGAGAAGAAGAGGACGAGCTGGGCATGAGCGAGCTGGGTAGCCTCCTCCTCGGAGAGGCCGACGGCGGGGGGAAGGAATAGCCGTGCGGAAATTCGACAAGAAGCTCGCGAGCATCCTCGAGAAACGGGGTCTGATCGCGTCCGACCGCCGGGAGGAGGCCCTCGCGGTGGCCGAGCGGGACGACCGTTCGCTGACCGACGTGCTCGTCGCCGACTGCGGCGTGGGCGAGCTCGACCTCGTCGGCTGCGTGGCCGAGGAGATGAACCTTCCCCCGATCGACCTGGGCAAGACGCAATTCCAGGACGCGGCGATCGAGACGCTTCCCGAGGACCTCGCGAGCTACTACGGCGTCCTGCCGGTCGCGCGCCTCGGCAAGATCCTGACGCTCGCGGTTGCGAACCCCTTCGACGTGCTGACGCTCGACGACGTGAAGATCGTGACCGGATGCGAGCTGCTGCCCGTGGTCTCCTCGGACCTGGCGATCTCGAAGGGCATCACGCGCGCGTACAACGCCGGGGCCTCGGAGATGCAGGAGCTCCTCGATGAGTCGGGCGAGGTTGCCGACGAGATGGAGCTCACCGAGCAGGTCGAGGAGGAGCTCGACGCGGCTGAGCTCAAGGCCGAGGGCGAGGAGGCCCCGATCGTCAAGCTCGTCAACCTTATCATCCTCCAGGCCATTCGCGACGGCGCCAGCGACATCCACATCGAGCCCTTCGAGAAGCGCCTGCGCGTGCGCTATCGCATCGACGGCCTCTGTCGCGAGGCGATGGGACCGCCGAAGAAGATGCAGGCCGCGCTCGTCAGTCGCATCAAGATCATGAGCGGTATGGACATCGCCGAGCGCCGCCGGCCCCAGGACGGCAAGTTCCAGATGAAGGTCCAAGGTCGGCAGATCGACTTCCGCGTCTCGGTCCTGCCGATGGTCCACGGCGAGAAGGTCGTGATCCGAATCCTCGACACCTCGGCCCTGGCCGCCTCGCTCGAGACGCTGGGCTTCGAGGAGAAGGCGCTCGACGACTTCCGCAAGGCGATCCACTCGCCCTACGGGATGATCCTGGTCACGGGGCCCACCGGGAGCGGAAAGTCCACCACGCTCTACTCGGCCGTCAAGGAGGTCCTCTCTGTCGAGGACAACATCACCACGGTCGAGGATCCGGTCGAGTACCAGCTCGACGGGGTGAACCAGGTCCCCGTGAGCGAGAAGCGGGGGCTGACCTTCGCCGCGGCGCTTCGCTCGATCCTGCGACAGGACCCGGACACGGTCATGATCGGCGAGATCCGCGATCGCGAGACGATCGAGATCGCGGTCAAGGCCGCACTGACGGGACACCTTGTCTTCTCGACCCTGCACACGAACGACGCGGCGGGCACGATCACGCGAATGATCGACATGGACGTGGATCCCTTCCTGGTGGGCAGTGCCACGCTTCTGGTCTCGGCGCAGCGTCTCGTGCGAAAGCTCTGCCAGGACTGCCGCGAGCCGTACGAGGTGCCGACCGATCAGTTGCTTGAGGCCGGGTTCACGAAGGAGGAGGCGAAGGAGTCCACGCTCTACCGGCCGCGCGGGTGCAATCGCTGCTCGAACGGCTACCGGGGACGATTCGCGTTGCTCGAGACCATGCCCATGACCGATTCCATCCGGCGGATCGTGGTCAAGGGCGGGAACGCGCTCGACATCAAGAAGACGGCGCTGGATGAGGGAATGATCACTCTGCGCCGGTGCGCCATCCTCAATGCGATCCGCGGCAAGACAAGCCTTGAGGAGGTGCTCTCGGTCACGATGCCGGACTGACGGAGGAACGGCCGGCTCCGGGGATGCCTGAGTCGCGGGCGTAGCGGCCCGCGAGCCGGAAGCGGCCGAAGCGGAGGAAGGCCATGCCCAAGTTCAAGTACACCGCGCGCGACGCATCCGGCCGGCGGGTCCAGCGTTCCGTGGACGCGGGCTCGCGCGAGGAGGTCGTCGGCTCCCTTCGCCGGGAGGGGCTCGTGGTCGTCTCGATCTCCGAGGAGTCCGCAGGCGCCCCGCTGCGCCGCGTCGGGGCCGGGCCCAAGAGGCGGCGGGCGCCTCGACCGCACCTGAAGGGCGGGGATCTGGCGGTCTTCACGCGTCAGTTCGCCACGATGATCTCCGCGGGCATCCCGGTGCTCGAGTGTCTCGAGGTCCTGAGCGAGCAGGGCTCCGACCCGGGCTTCCGGGCGCTCACGACCGCGATCACCGAGGACGTGCGCTCGGGCGGAGACCTCTCCAGCGCGTTCGCGCGCTACCCCAAGGTCTTCAGCAACATCTACGTGAACATGCTCCGGGCCGGCGAGGCCTCGGGGCAGCTTGACGAGATCCTCGTGCGCCTCGCCGAGTACATGGAGGCGTCGGACAAGCTGAAGCGCGACATCAAGAGCGCGATGACGTATCCGGTGATCAGCATCACACTGATCCTCCTCATCGCGGGATTCCTCATGATCTACATCATCCCGAAGTTCCAGGAAATCTTCGACTCGCTTGAGGTCGACCTGCCCGCGCCCACACTGGCGGTCCTCGCGGTTTCGCGCGCGATCAAGACGGCGTGGTGGGGCTTCATCCTGGGCCTGATCGGCCTGTGGTTCCTCTACAAGTGGTACCGCAGCACCGAATCGGGCGGCTACCGGTGCGATCTGGTGAAGCTCAAGTTGCCGGTCTTCGGGACGCTCTTCCAGAAGGTCGCGATCTCCCGGTTCTCGCGGACCTTTTCGACCCTCATCCGCAGCGGCGTGCCGATCCTCGGTGCGCTCGAGATTGTCGCCTCCACGAGCGGGAACAAGGTCATCGAGCGGGCGGTCCTGGCCGCGCGGACCGCCGTCCGCGCGGGCGAGCCGCTCTCGCGGCCCCTGGGCGAGAGCCCCATCTTCCCGCCCATGGTCGTGCGCATGATCGCGATCGGTGAGAGGTCCGGGGCGCTCGAGCAGCTCCTCGAGAAGATATCCCAGTTCTACGACGAGCAGGTCTCCGCGGCCGTGGACGCGCTCACCAGCACGATCGAACCGCTGATGATCGGCGTTATGGGCCTCGTCGTGGGCGGGATCGTCCTCGCGATCTTCCTGCCCATCATCAAGGTCCAGCAGAGCATGACGCGCTGATGGACGGCGGAGCGCGCTCTTCCGACCGCCTGCGCACGGCCGCGAAGGGGCTCGTCGTCCTGCGCCTCGCCCTCGCGCTCGTGGCCATTGCGGCTGTTCTCATCGGCCAGGCGCGTGCGCCGGACTTTTCGATCGAGTATTTCCTCGGCACGCGCGCCGGGGCGATCTACGTCCTGGCCGTGGCCGCGTGCCTGGTCAACATCCCTTACCTCCTGATCCTGCGGCTCACCGGGGGACGGCGCCCCCCGCGTGGGGGCCGGCGCCCCCCGCACGGGGGCGATCGCGCCGCGCGGCTCTGCGTCTGGACGCAGATCGCCCTGGACCTCGTGCTCGTGGCGGGGCTGGCCTGGTACGACCGCGGCGTGAGCAGCCCCTTCGCGGGGCTGATGTTCGTGCCCATCCTCGCCTCGGCCTGGTGCCTCACGCCGAGAGCGACGCTCGCCGTCGCGCTCGGCGGTGCGGGGCTGCTCTCGCTCGTCGCCGGGCTCCACGCGCGCGCCTTCGTTCCGGGGACGACCCCCGTACCGACGGGACTGGGGACGGAGGGGGCGCACTTCGTCCAGACGAGCGCATTCTTCCTGGTGGCGCTCCTGGCCGCCGAGCTCTCGCGCCGCATCCGGAGCGCGCGAGTCCTGGCCGACGACGTGATCGCCTCCTTCACCGACGGCTTGGTCGTGCTCGACCGCTCGCTGCGCGTCGTGCTCGCGAACGAGAGCGCGCGGCACCTCCTCGGCGTGGCGCTCGAGCCGGGCGCGCCCGCGCGCGAGGAACTCGCGCGGCCGGAGCACCGCCCGCTGCTCGATCTGCTGCAGGAGCGCCGCAGCGCTGCGTCCGTCCAGATCGCGCTGCCGAGGCCTTCACGCGGAGGCCGCGCCGAAGTCGGGGTGGATGGTCCCCAGCCGGAGAGGGGCCCCCCGCGGGGGGTGCCGCCCCCGCGCGAGCCGCGGCCGGTCGCGGTGCGCATCGTGCCGGTCCGCGGTGGGGGAGCCGAGCTCGCGGGCGCGCTTCTGGTGACGCTCGCGGACCGCACGCTCGAGCGCCGCGTCGAGCGGGCCGAGCGCCTCGCCGAGCGCTCCCGGACCGTCTCGGAGCTCGCCGCCTCGATCGCGCACGAGGTCCGCAACCCGCTGGCCTCGGTCCGCGGCGCCGTGCAGGAGATCGTGCGCGGTACCCGGCTCGGCGAGCGGGAGCAGGAGCTGGCCGGCATTGTGCTTGCCGAGTCCGACCGCCTCGACCGGATGGTCGGCGAGTTCCTCCAGTTTGCGCGCCTGCGCCCCGCGCACCGCGTGAGCCTCGCGCTCGCGCCCATTCTGGCCGAGGTCCGTTCGCTCCTCGCGGCGCGCGCTCCGGGCGCGCGGCTCGAGGTGGACGCGCCGGACTCCCTCCATTGCCTTGCGGACGCCGGGCAGCTCCGCCAGGTGCTGCTGAACCTCGGCGTGAACGCGGTGGAGGCCGGGGAGGCGAACGGAACCGGCGCGGGGGCCGACCGCACCCCCGTGCGAGGGGGCGCTGCACACCCCGTGCGGCTCAGCGCGCGGCCGTGCGCGCGCGGCCAGTTTCTCAGCGAGTCGGAGACGGCCCTCCTCACCGAGGAGAGCGGGGCCGAGGAGGGCGTCGTCATCCAGGTCGCCGACTCGGGCTGCGGTATGGATGGCCAGGTGCGTGCTCGTGCGCTCGAACCCTTCTTCACGACGAAGACCGGCGGCACAGGTCTGGGCCTCGCCGTCGTGGACCGCATCGTGCGTGCCCACGAGGGAGAGCTGATGATCGAGAGCGTGCGGGGCGCGGGCGCCCGCATCCGGCTGTGGCTGCCCCGCGCGGAGGCGCCCGCCGAGCGCTCCGCGAGAGAAGGGCTCGCCCCGGGCGCCCAAGGCGCTGCACGCCTCGGGCGAAAGGAGCCGGCATGACGGCCAGCGCCCGGAAGCCGGCAGGAGCGGCGGGGTACGACGCGGGGCGGATCCTCGTCGTCGACGACGAGCCGAGCATGCAGCGCCTCCTGCGGCTCACGCTGGAGGACGAGGGGTACGAGGTCGCGACCACGGATGACGGAAACGAGGCCGTCCGCCTCTATACCGACGGCACCTGGGATCTCGTGATTCAGGATCTGCGCATGCCCAAGATGCCGGGGATCGAGCTCCTGCGGCGGCTCAAGGAGGCCGACCCGAAGGCGATGATCATCGTGGTGACCGCGTTCAGCACCTGGGACAACGCGGTCGAGGCCATGCGCCTGGGCGCGTACGATTATTTGAAGAAGCCCTTCGACACCGAGGCGCTTCGCGCGGTGGTCCGGCGTGCGCTCGAGCGGCGGGAGCTCTTCGCGCGCTTGGCCGGCTCGCCGCGCGCCGAAGCGGTCTACCCCGAGAGCCTCGCCGGTTCGAGCGCGGCCATGCGCGAAGTGCTGGACCTCGTCCGCCGCGTGGCGCCCACGGACAGCACCGTGCTGATCCAGGGCGAGTCCGGCAGCGGCAAGGAGCTCATCGCGCGCGCGATCCACCACGCCTCCGCGCGCTCGGAGGAGGCCTTTATCCCAGTCAACTGCGGGGCCTTCACCGAGACCCTGCTCGAGTCGGAACTCTTCGGGCACGTGCGCGGCTCCTTCACCGGGGCCGTTGCCGACAAGCGCGGGCTCTTCGAGATTGCCAACCGCGGTACGCTCTTCCTCGACGAGGTCGCGGAGATGACCCTGGCCATGCAGGTCAAGCTCCTGCGCGTCCTGGAGACGCGCGAGGTCCGGCCGGTCGGGAGCGAGCGCTCGCGGAACGTGGACGTGCGGATCATCGCCGCGACGAACCGGGACCTGATGGTGGTCATCGGCGAGGGCAAGTTCCGGGAGGACCTCTTTTACCGTCTCAACGTCATCCCGCTCGCGATTCCACCCCTGCGTCAGCGGCGCGAGGACATCCCGCTCCTTGCCGGGCAATTCCTCGCCCGCGTGGCCGGGCGGACGGGCAGGTCCGTGGTCGGCATCGACGAGGCGGCCATGAAGGCGCTGGTGGAGTACGAGTGGCCGGGCAACGTGCGCGAGCTCGAGAACGCGATCGAGCGCGCGATGACGCTCACGCGGGGCGAGGTGATCGGGATGCAGGACCTCGTGAGCGGAAGCCTGCGGGTGGGCCCGGCCGGCGCCGCGAGGCTCGGCGAGGGCGGCACCGCCCGCCAGCCGCTGATCCCGCCCGAGGGGATCAGCCTTCCGCAGCGGGTGGAGGAGTACGAGGGCGCCCTCATCGGCGAGGCGCTCCGGCAGACGGACGGGAATCTGACCGCCGCAGCGAAGCTCCTGGGACTGACCTTCCGCGCGATCCGGTACAAGGTCAAGAAGTACGGGATCCGGCGGCGGGGGGCGGACGTTTCATCGTAGCGCCGCGAGAGGGGCCATGCGCATCACGTCGGTCCGGGACCTGAAGAGCTCCACCCGCCTGACGGAGCCGGTCTACGACTGCACGGGCGCCATCCTGATGAATCAGGGTGAGCGGCTCGGCCGCGAGCGGGTCCGGCTCCTGGAGCAGCACGGTATCAGCGTGGTCTACCAGCCCGAGCCGGGGGAGGACGTCTCGGCCTTCTTCGGGGATTCGAGCAACATCCCGATCGAGGTCGAACGGCTCGAGGTCGGCTCGCACACCACGCAGCCGCTCTACGACGCGAAGGGGGTGCTCCTCCTCAAGGCCGAGATGGAGATCACCCACGAGTTCATCCAGTCCTTCCTGCGCCGAGGCATCCGCGTGCTCTACGCGGAGCAGAGCGCGGAGGAGCGCAAGGCGAGCGCCCGGCAGGTGGCCGCGTTCCGCTCCCAGGTCGAGGCCGAACTCCGCGAGAAGATGAGCGCCGAGATGGGCCGCCTCTCGGCGACGCCCGTCGAGGTCGCGCCCGAGGATCGCGTCTCCCGTCCCGAGGAGGTCACGTCTCAGGCGGTGGCCGCGCGCGTCGAGGCGGAGCTCGGGCGCGAGCGGAAACGGGCCGAGCGAGCCGAGGCCGAAGCGGAGCCGGAGGAGCCGTCCTTCGCCGAGGAGATCGAACTTCCGCCGCCGGAGGAGGCACGGAGCGAGGAGGTCAAGACCCTCTTCGTGGAGGGCTACGCGGGCCTCGCGGCCGAGCTCGCGAACATCTTTCGCGCCCTGCGCAAGAAGCAGACCGTGCCCGCGGACCGGATGGGCAAGATCGTGGGCGAGGCCATGAGTACCCTGCGTGACGTGGACATCTTCCTGTCCCTGGCGGCGCATCCGCCGACGGACGATCCGCTCGTCGTTCACTCCATCCGGGTCGGCTTCTTCTCGATCGCCGCGGCCACCGCGCTGAAGTACGGCCGGCAGCGCATCTATCAGCTCGCACACGGCGCGTTCCTGCTGGACATCGGCCTCCTTCGCGTCGACCGCCAGATCCTGCGCAAGGTCGTGAAGCTCACGACCGGCGAGCGCAGGGAGATCAACCGGCACGTGGAGTACGGCGTGGAGATGACCCGTCAGATGCCGGGCCTGCCGTGGCTTGCGTCCTGCATCCTCCAGCAATCGCACGAGCGCTGCGACGGCTCCGGGTATCCGGAGGGCCGAGGGGAGGAGGGAATCCTCGAGTACGCGCGAATCGTGGGCGCCTGCGACGTGTACGCGGCTCTTTCGGAGGGCCGCCCGCACCGCAAGGCCATGCTGCCCTATCGGGCGATGGAGGGTGCGGTACGCCTGGCCGGGAGACGCTGGATCGACCCGAGGGTCGTCCGCGGACTCATGCGTTACACCTCTCTCTTCCCGGTCGGCTCGTGGGTGGAGCTGGCGAGCGGCGCGCGCGCGCGCGTGGTCTCGGCGAATCCGGAGGATGTCTCGCGGCCGGTGATCAGCATCTGCCTGAATCAGGACGGGGACCGGATCGACCCGGTCCGGGTGAACCTGCTGGGGCACCCGGAGGTGAAGATCCGCCGGCCGATCGACGGGAGCGGCCTGGTGGATCCCTCGGATCCGCTGGTGGGGTTCTAGCGCCGCGCGGGACGCCGGGGGGCGCGCTACGCGAGGCGCCGGCGCAGCGTCTCGACCTCGGGCTGGAGGTTCCGTCCCGGGCAGCGTGACGCGACGAGCTCCCGGTGCGTATGGAGGCGCCACGACGGCACGCGGTGCCGTCTATGGAGCAGACGCAGGAGCCGTTCGAGCGATAGGATCTGCGTGCGGGTGGGCTCCTGAAGGTCGAAGTTGCCCATCACCATCACGCCGATGTTGTGCTCGTTGTTGTCCCGGACGTGCGCGCCCTGCCAAGCCAGGGGGCGGCCCTCCCAGACGCGGCCGGCGCGGTCCACGATGTAGTGGTAGGCGATGTCGCCCATGCGGCGCTGGGCCATCTGGAAGCGCTGGATCCGGCGCAGCATGTCGGCGATCTCCCGTGGGTCGGCGGTCCAGATCCCGTCCGGGCCGCCCTCGTGATGCACGGTGATGCGCCGGACTCCGTCCATGCGATTCAGGCGGGACCGGCAGCCGCCGCTCGCGCCCCACTCCGCGCGCGTGTGGATCTTCAGGAACCCGGACGCGACCGCGCCCGGGATCTCCTCTCCGGGAAGGAGGATGCGCGCACCCCCGCAGCCGGCGAGCGCGGCCGTGCCGGCCGCACCGCCCAGCAGGCGCAGAAAGGCGCGCCGGTCCATGGGGGACCGGACCCGCTCGAAGAAGGATCGATTCCCGGATGGATCGTGATCCGGCATGTCCCCTCCCTGGACGCGCGGGCGCGTGGCGCCCGCGGAACCTTCCGTAATCTCTATTATCGGTCGAGGACGGGAGCTTTCTGAAAAAGATCCCGGGCGTGCCTTCCCCCACCCGACATCGCTTGACCCGGGGCGGTCCGGGCGGTTAGACTGAGAGGGGAGGGGGCTTCATGCG
>Ga0272441_10002544_pt1 | contig 36574 bp, 35 predicted proteins | sample SSMProp6N_FD_193582 | JGI IMG/M metagenome (GOLD analysis project Ga0272441, IMG submission 193582) | Marine sediment archaeal communities from Little Sippewissett salt marsh, Falmouth, MA, United States - SSM-Prop-6N | ecosystem: Environmental > Aquatic > Marine > Wetlands > Sediment ...
GGTTCCATAAGATTCTCACCCCGAAAATGGAAATCTCAACAGCGGACCTGAGCCGCCCTTAACTCCTAAAATACCCGGTTGTTGGTTTTCGAGTTCTTGATTTCGTCCTTTGTTCAGATTAAGAAAACACCTGCAGGCAGAATTCTCGAATCAAAACCAACCAGTCATTCACAATTCCCCTGGTTGAGCATCTCCCAGAACTGCGTCGCGGCGTATAAGAAACAATAGCACACTGGAAGAAAGCAAAGCAACACAGAATCCTGCGAGAAGAGCTCCTGTATACACTGGATCCTGCAATCTCAATACTTCTGCGGATATATCCACGGGTGTGCTGGTAAAAATCTGCGACATGTTTTCCACTCGCCATAAACGAGCGTGCTGCAGCAAATCATGGATAAGGATCACAACAAGTCCGGATGCCGCGAGTTTCCCACCAATGCCCGGTTTATATTTACGAAGGAATTTCTCCAGCTGGTCAGCGCTGATAAGGATTAGAAACATCAATGTGAGAAGCAGGAATCTTGTACTCACGCGCTCAGCATTGAACAAGGGGATCGGCAGCATCGTCACGGGTTGGTAAAGCTTCCCCAGGCTGAGTAATGAATAAAGGAAGAGAGGAAGCAAAAGCTGACGGTGCCGGGAGGATAGATCCTTCCACACTCGCCATAGTCCAAAAAGCAACAGCAGAAAACCCACCAGTCCGATGTAGATATCAACCTCCCACCAGCCCAGTGATATGTATTTTTCTGAAAGCGCCTGATACGGAAACTTGAGAGAAACAAGTGCTTCCAACATATCAAGCACAGAATAGTAGCCCGAGATAAACTGGCGGCGTACATCTGCCATCTCTACAGCAGTTGGAAGAATTCTCGGCATACAGAGCAGCAGGCTGAAGCCCACACCCACAAGCACCTGCTTCCGATAGCGAGGAACTGTTAATGCCAGAATCAACAGGAACAGCAGTGACCATGTGACAAAGTGGAAACCACCCTGAAGGAAGAAACCCAGAAGCAGTACTGACAACTTCAAAACCCACCACCACGATCCGCCTTCCTCAAGCAGCTCGAATATCAGCAGAACAAAATACGGCAGAAGGAACGCCGTTACCCACATGGTATGTCCAACAGCAAGTTGAGCGACGATCTGGCCGTTGAAATTGACCAGGAAAAAAACTGTCGTTACAACCAGCGGCGACCAGCGCCTTCGGGCTGCAAGCAGAGCGATTCCAACAACACCCAACGTATAGAGCAGCAGAAGGTTGACGAGCACAAATGTACCCGGCTCAAGGTTCTTCAACAACAGAATTTGCGGAGAAAACAAGGTGTCAGGAATAGAAAGGAACCTCGTACCTTCAAAAAGGGGGCTGGAAATATGGAGTGGGAATCGTCCTTCCAGCAAAGCCTTGCGCAGAAAGAATAATCTTGGGCCTTCCTGTGTCCAGTCATGGAGATCGAACTCGATATTCCCCCAGTTTAGAAAGAAACCCCAAACAGCTGCCCCGACCAGATACAGTATTACAAACCATAACCAGCGCAGCCATCTTTGTTTCCCGGAAGCTTCCGACTGAAAGAACCAATCAAAATTTAAGAAAACTCTTTTTTTCATAATCACTCGACAACCTGCCAGGCAGACAGGCCCGATCAATGTTTTACCATTGAATCCGAAAGAATCCGCTTGTTTACATAACTCACAATCAGGGTGCCGCTTTACAATTCAGGCCGATCAATTGAAATTAGTCTATTCAATCGAAAAACCGATTTTCACCATGACCTGGAACTGCGAAACATTGCCGTCGACAATATTTCCTCTAACCTGCGTTACTTCGAACCACTGCATCTGCCTCACCGTAGCAGAAGCCTTTGATACCGCCGTCTTTATAGCATCATCCACACTATCTGGTGATGTCCCTACTACTTCGATCATCTTGTACACTGCGCTGTCCATATGCCCTCCCTTGTGGTCGAATAACTACACCGTTACTACAAATTTAGTGTACGGGAAAGGAAGCTTGTGAGCAACCCATCCCTGTATCTCCGATGGCGCCTTATTAAAAAATAACAGGCTGCCTCTCATATACTCAGGACAGCCTGTGAATTCGGGTTTACTTCAAGTTTGCTTATTTGCCAAGATGCATCGGCATGATCACGTGGAGGAAATCATCCCGCCCGGCAGCCCGGATTAATCCAGGGGAAGAGGATGATGTTGTTTCAAGATAGATGTTCGGTGTACCCACAGCGTTGAGAACATCAACAAGGAAACGCACATTGAATGCGATCTCGACCGGCTCCCCTTCGACCGTTGCCTCAACAACTGTCTGGTTCGAACCGGTCTCTGCAGATGTGGCAGAAACCTCGAGCGTTCCTCCCGGACCCGGCACAAAACGCAAGCGTGCAGAGTGTGCGGATTCACGGGCAAAGATATCCGCCGCCTTACATGCTTTGAGGAACGCGGTGGTATTCACCATCGCCCGCGTCTCATAGCTGTTCGGGATAATGCTTTGAAAATCGGGGTAGCTTCCTTCAATTAACTGAGAGACGACCTCGATTGATTTCGTGCGGAATACGACCTGGCCTCGGTCAGGCGGCAGAATCATTGTTACGGTCTCATCGCCATCACCAAGAATCCGTGCCAGTTCCGACATCGCCCGCGAAGGTATGATCGATTTTTCCAATGTCGCTTCTGGTGTTGCAAGGTGTGCAGTTCGAACTGAAAGACGGAAGCCGTCCGCAGCTGCCATGGTCATTTCACCATTATCGATAGTGACAAGAACCCCTGTTAACACAGGTCGAGCATCATCATGAGATGCCGCAAAAACCACATGGCTGATCATTTCCTTCAGGTCTTCAGCAGGGATTACAATCCCGCCGTCCAGATCCGGCGGCAGCATGGGCGGGAATTCCTGTGCATCAATACACTTGATGTCATTCGTGAAGGGCCCGCTGCGTACGTTAAGTACCTGGGTTCGGACACTTAAATCCATTTCGACCTGGTCGTTAGGCAGTGTGTTAATCAGATCCACAAAGGTTCGGGAAGGGACCGTCGTACTTCCATCTTCTTCCGTTTTTGCACCAATCCAGCACGTAATCCCAAGCTCAAGATTCGTTGCTGAAAGACGAAGCCTTCCATTTTCGGTTGCCATATATACATTTCCTAGAACAGGCAGTGTACTCCTGGTTGCGACAGCTCTGGAAACTATACTCAAACCTCGGGCCAGATTTTCTTGCAGGCAGGTTACTTTCATATTTGATCGATCCTTATTCAGCAGGAATTATTCCATGTGATGAAAAAGTATACAACGAACAGGCGCCGTATACAACAAGGCACAGCAGAAAGCCGACCTTCAACCTTATTGTACAGGATAAGCAGGCTGGATCCAAAAGAAAAGTCCACCCTTTCTGGACCTGTTACCGGTTCCAACTACATCATTATTCAGCTATATAGGATCTTTAAAGTCGTATATGCCATTCTTAACTGACCACCTCAGTCCGCACCCCTTGCAGCATAGTGCGTGTTTCTCCTGCTCCAGTTCCAGCGAACCGCAGGCCGGGCAGCGCCAGAAGGCATTGCCTTGAGCAGCCGGTTTGTCAGCCGCAGCCGTACTTAGTACAAACACACTTGGAGAAAGCTGGACAAGCGGGGCTGTCCACTGGAGCATCGAATCCAGCCCGACCAGAATACCAGGCGGAACAATACGCTTAAGAAAATCTACGCGGAAGTGTGAAACGGTCAGCTGGCGTTCTATCTTAAACCCGGCTTCCTTAAGCCAGGATCTTACTGCAGCTGGGTGGAAGTCGTAATTGAGTTTTATGTATTCAACTGGTGCGTTGTCGAAAGGATTCCAGTCCTGGCGCCGCAGCATCCAGCGAAGCACTGCCTTCAGATTACGTTTGTTGGCAAACTCCAGCAGGAAGGCTCCCCCTCCCTGAAGGACTGAACCCACCTGATTCAGTGCCGCCTGTGGTTCCGCCATGTGGTGGAGCGTTCGTATCATGGTCGCACAATCAAACACGCCCGGGGCAAATGGCAGCCGGTACACATCAGCTGCTACATAGATATATCCCTCGGTACCGAGGCGTTGTTGAGCAAGCTCAAGCTGGCTGCGGGCATAGTCAAGCAGTACAATCTGATCGAAATCCCTGTATCGCCTGGTATTCCGCCCTGCACCAGCTCCCAGTTCCAGCAGCCGCCGGCCGCCAGATGGCAGCAGCCTGTGGATCGCTATTTCCTCCACACGGTCTTCGTAAATCCTTGTGCCGGTATCCCAGAATGTCTGCTGGTAATCAGATCCCTCATAATCACAAACTGGTGGTTGGGTCAAATAGCTCCTCCTGTCGAGCGGTTATTGTACCCTGATTGAAGGCATTGAAACGATATCCGGCTGGCCAATCAGGCAGCTATTCAAAACGGGATTCCTCAATACTGCGCCGTAGTTCTTCCTCCGCGGTTTCACCAGTGAAAACTCCTTCATTACTGCGGCTGCGAAACCGGTCTTCCGCCGCACGCAGTTCGGCTGCACTGGAAGCTCGCAGCAAAGCTGTTTTCCCGCAGTGCGGGCAGCGCACCAGCTTTCCGACAAGCAGGTTTGGAGCAAGAAAAGGTCTCGAATACGGCAGTCCGCAGCGAGAGCAAACCACACCACCCATCGGGCCATACTCCCCCAGTTCAAAGCGCTTCTTCTTTCCCCCCATCAACAGCGGCCCGGCGCCACCCAATAACGTTGCAAGTAAAGAGAAAGCAATGATCGGCAGCGCGATCTTCCCGGCAGTCTGCCATCCTTCTTCTACTGAAACCACCTCGCGTGTCATCACCTCGCTGCTGTACTTCTCTCCATTTACCCCGACAGCCTCGGCCCGAAACTCATGGACGCCCAGTCCTAAACCGTCCGTATGAAAATCATATTCAAATGGCGGGCTGTCATCCGAATACATCAACTCGTCATCAACGAAAAAAATAACGCTTGAGAAACTCTCATCATTTACCACAGAAAGCGTGAATTTCCCCTGTATTTTTAATCCCGCATTGAATCCAAAATTCTTCCTCATGTGAAGCTGAAAAATTTCATCACCTTCCTGGGCAAAAACACGGCCAGTGAAAAGCAGCAAGCTCAGCACAAGACACGCCACAAGTTTTTTCCAATTCCGTCGCAGAAACATTTCTCCTCCTATTTCCAGCGTGTAAGGATAGATTCCCGCTGAAAAAGGTGTGTAGCAAAAGCAAGCAAACCAGTATCGAGGACAACCAGACCGGCCGCCATCCATATGATCATTTTTTCATTAATATAAATCAACCCGCTGATCTGGCCGAAGAACAACCCCAGCATCGGCAGAATTACGAGCACTGATATCTGTTCTGCAACTCGCGGATCACGCACACGGGAAGACACCATAATCGCTACACACACAGACATAACTGCCAACAGAGGCCCGACTACCAGAACAGCCAGCAGCCACAACGGGCTGAGGATGCGCCCTATTACAGCCTCACCCACCCCCATCAGTAATGCCCCTGTCGTGAATACCCCAAACCCCAGCCATGTCGCCAGCACACCAGGAGCAAACGCAGCAAGACTTTTTCCAAGGAGAAATTCCAACGTTGTTATTGGTGTGGCCAGTATTGGCTCGAGTGTGCGTGTTGTTTTTTCACCAACGATACTGTAGGAAGCAATGGTTGACGGGATCACGAGCGGGATAAGCATAAACATCAACATAAACTGGCTTAATAAAAAATACTGTGAACAGTCCGCCCCATCCAGCCCTGCGCATACCTGCCCGAATTCGCCGGGCAGGTCACTGGCCATCATTTCATCCATACCCCCACCAGATCCCACAGCCCCTAGTATGACAAGCGGCAGAGCGGTCAGCATCAGAGGCAGGAATGCCACAGAAAAAAGGACCAACCGGTTTCGGAAAACCTCCGCCCATTCCTTGCGAACGATCTGCATAATCCTATCCATGCTTTTCCTCGACCACAGTTTTGTTTTTGCCGTTAATATCGCCTGCAGCCTCCGTACCCCTGTTCGTCTCAAGCAGCTGCATATAGATATCCTCAAGAGATCGTTTGATTTCACCGATAAACTGGATATGTGCTCCTGCAGAAACAAGCGCCCGAACCAGTTCCGGGTTTTTCTTTTCGGGATCTTCCAGCGTTACAATCAGTTTATTCTCGAACACCTGGACATTCTGTACAAAATCGAACGCCGAAGCAATCTCTTTAAACACAGGCTGCATGGAAAGAAGGTGAAATACTACTTTCCGCCCAAACAAGCGATAGCGAAGTGCAGCCGGCGTATCCACTGCAACCAGCTGACTGTTGAAGACTGCCACACGGTCACACAGCCGGTCAGCTTCTTCAAGGTTATGCGTACAGAGGAAAATAGTCCGCCCTGCCTGTTTGAGTTCAGCAATAAACTCGCGCACAAGCCGGGCTGCTTCGGGATCAAGTCCGCTGGTAGGCTCATCCAGGAAAAGGATCTCCGGTTCATGCAGCAGAGCCCGCGCAATTGCGAGTTTCTGGCGCATTCCCCTGGACAAAGTGGCGGCGGGGTCCTGTCTGCGGCCCCACAATCCCAACAGCTTGAGATATCGATCCACCTGGGATTCGAGGTCCGGCACCCTGTAAAGGCGGCCGAAAAAGGCGAGGTTTCGCTCAGCGCTGAGGTTATCATAAAGGCCGGGGCTTTCAGTAAGAATACCCACCCGGCTGCGAATCTGCTGATCGTCCTTCCCCAGTTTATATCCAGCGACACTCGCGCTCCCCGCTGAGGGCGCGATCAGAGCGGCCAGCATACGGATGGTTGTGGTTTTACCGGCACCATTCGGCCCCAGAAAGCCAAATACTTCCCCGCGCTCTATAGACACAGTCAAACTGTCCACAGCCGCAAGGGCTCCAAACACCCTGCATAAATTCGTTGTTTGTATCGCTGCTGTCATACTAATACTTCCTCAATATCCGGTTCAGTGGAAAATCATACTCTGCAAAAGGCTGTTGTACAAGAACATTACAATCCTGTCAGGCCCTCATTCAAAGCGGCTTTCCTCAATTCTCTCGATATCAACCTGTTCATTCTTTTCAACCGTCGCAGGCAGCAGACCAGGAACCACTGGAGACGCCCCTTCCGTGCTGTCCTCTGTGCTTTGGCTTTTCGGCCGCAGCGCAAGAAGGATCGCGATTGAACCCACGGTCAGTCCGGCCAGCATCGCCTCACTGACAAAAACCCCTCCGCGCAGCAGCGCAAACACAGCAACGGCATCCAGGGCCGTGTGCCAGACGATCGCCGCCAGCAGCCAGAGGATGTTACGCCGCCGGAAAACCTGCATCACAAGCCCCGCTGCCGAGAGGTGAAAACACACCGCAAACACACGCTCCACGAATCCAAGGAGTGCTGCATACCAGGGCTGCGACCAATAGAGGTCAATCTGGCCGACCAGAAGATCTCGCTGTGAAGCGGGCAAAGCATCCAGGTATTCCGGCGTATTGAATACCGTCACCTGAACAAGCGCCGCAAGTGCGACGCCTCCCAGGAGAAATGCCTCTATACCGCCATGTCCGGCGCCGAACATCAGCGCAGCTTTCCAATCGCGGGCAGATTTCAAACCGAAGCGCAGCACCGCAAAGCGTGCGGTTTCCTCAAAAAGCCCTGCGGAAAACCCGAGAGCGAGCGAATACAGCAGCTGCACTCCCGCTCCTCCCTCAGCTCCGACCCCCGCCCCGTCCAGCAGCGGCTGAAGTAGAAACTGATTGGCTGGTATATGAAGCAGTTGCGAAAGCAGAAAGGTCCCTGCCCCTGCAAAAAACACAGACCACGATATCCTGGTTCTTCGCGCGAGATAGACACCCAGCAGCACAGGCAAAACCATCATCCCCGCCGCATTCAAAACCCTCACAAACACCGGCATACTTCACTCCTCATCCAGACCAATCCCTGGCCCTGCCTTCAGTCAGATTTCTGCCAGACATGTTTCACGTGAAACATGTCTGGACCAAGAGATTTCTTTTCGGGATGTCGATCATACCACCCTTTGCCCTTCCGACGTTTCACGTGAAACATCAGTGCCGCCATCATGTCTTTATCCGCCCGGAGACTGATTCTTTCTGTCATCCCGCCAGAAGGACAATCTTCCAGCACGAAGGGATTCTATCACGCCCGGATCAGAGCAGGCAGCATATCTAAGTCAAAGAAAAACCCTCTCTGTGCCAATCATATTTAGCTGGTAAACCACGTTCTTGAGGAATATCCGGGATAATTAAGTAAGGCGCGTTCATTGATTGGTTCATTTTGGGCGTGGTAGAATCGAAACGCGTTTAAAATAGGAGGCTGGAATGGATAAAGAGACAGGCACCTTCAGAGTCAAAAAAGGGCTGGCCCAGATGCTCAAGGGCGGCGTGATTATGGATGTTGTTACTGCTGAACATGCTAAAATCGCAGAAGAAGCGGGGGCAGTTGCGGTCATGGCGCTGGAACGAGTGCCGGCTGATATTCGTGTTGATGGCGGCGTGGCCCGCATGAGCGACCCGGTTTTGATTCAGGAAATTATGGACAGCGTAACGATTCCAGTTATGGCTAAATGCCGTATCGGGCACTTTGTCGAGGCACAAATCCTGGAAGCTCTCGGTGTGGATTATATCGATGAGTCAGAGGTTCTCACTCCCGCAGATGAGAACTACCATATCAGCAAGCATGGTTTTAAGGTGCCATTTGTGTGCGGCTGCCGCGATCTCGGCGAGGCCCTCAGACGTATCGGCGAGGGCGCAGCGATGATCCGTACCAAGGGTGAAGCCGGCACCGGCGACGTGGTCGAAGCCGTCCGCCATGCACGTAAAGTAACCGGCCAGATCAGGGATATCCAATCTATGCGAGAGGATGAATTGATGACCTATGCAAAAGACCTCGGCGCACCTTTTGAGCTTCTGAAAGAAACCCGTGAGCTGGGCCAACTCCCTGTGGTAAATTTCGCCGCTGGCGGCATCGCCACACCGGCTGACGCCGCACTCATGATGCAGCTTGGCATGGACGGTGTTTTTGTGGGCTCCGGCATCTTCAAATCCGGTGACCCCGCAAAACGCGCAAAGGCAATCGTTGAGGCCGTCACCCATTACCAGGATCCTGCCATCCTGGCTGATGTCAGCAAAGGCCTCGGCGAACCCATGGTCGGGATCGGCGTCACAACTCTTCCCGATGAAGAGAGAATGGCTGTCAGAGGCTGGTAGGACAATACGGCGGCAGCAAGGGTGTTCAACCGGCTGCCTTCCCCACGCGCTTTGGCTGCTGACACGTGAATACAAAACACTTGCGCGCCGGGAACAGCCGCACTGCTGGTGCTGCTGCCTATTAAGCGCTGAGGAAGACCGTATGAAAATTGGCGTCCTTGCTGTACAGGGAGCATTTCTGGAACACCGCGCCGCTCTGGATATGCTTGGAATCCCGAGCGTTGAGATCCGCCTTCCGGGACAGCTCGAGGATCTGGATGGGCTGATTATCCCTGGCGGTGAATCAACAACAATCGGGAAATTATGTGTCGATTACGGCTTGCTGGATCCTCTGCGTGAATTCAGCCGGCAAAAGGCTGTCTGGGGGACATGTGCGGGGGCGATTTTTCTCTCCAAACAGGCACACCGGGAGCAGCCCCTGCTTGGCATGATGGACACAGAAATCGACCGGAATGCCTTCGGCAGACAGGTGGACAGTTTTGAGGCTGACCTGTATGTGAATGGCCTGGAAGATGAACAACGGCCTTTCCGGGCAGTTTTTATTCGTGCGCCGCTGATTGCAGCGGTTGGTGAATCTGTACAAACTCTTGCTAGAATTGAATCGTGGAATGATCGGCCGGGTGGTATTGTCGCAGCCCGACAGGGCCAACTCCTGTCAACCGTATTCCATCCGGAGCTTACCGACGACACCCGCTTTCACCAGTACTTCATTCGGATGATAGAGGAAACAACCTTTTGACAATCAGACCTTTCAGCTGGCACGATACCCCGCTTTTGATCCGTCTTCGGAATGACGGGATCTGCCTCGAACCGCGCCTTGGCCTCACTCGTGGCCCAAGCACTTTCAACCACCTTCTGCAGGATGCATTCCTGCCTGGTGGATGTGCTGTTACGCTGGTTTCGCGGTCGGAAGAAAACATTGATGGTTTCGGACAGCTTCTGCACCGGCATGGTGATGCTCGGGCATCTCTTGTCTATCTCGCCCCGGAGGGTATCTTTCAACAGGCCGGCTTGATCGAAGCGCTGGGTATAGCAGCCGGGGAACGCGGCGCTTTTAACCTTGTCGCGAGTATAAGTGAAGACCACCAGGGATTCGAAGCTCTTCGGAACGCAGATTTCCATATCTATGCACGCCAGACAGTCTGGCATATGCAGCGCCCTGCCCTGACAGAAACCATTGAGGATTCCCGCTGGAAAAAACGTCGGCTCAGCGATCGTGATTCAGTACAGGGGTTATATCTCAACCTTGTGCCTGCCCTTGTGCAGCAGGTGGAATCACTGCCTGATAAGGATTTGTCCGGGCTGGTATACTGGTATGGAGATGACTTGCTTGGGGCGATCTTGCTGGACAGAGGCCCGATCGGAACCTGGGCTCAAATCTTGATCCATCCTGCCGCTGAACAGGTAACCGAGCTTATTGCAGAATTCCTCAAACAAGAGGCTCCCTGGACTCAACCTCTCTATGTAGTGATTCGCTCATATCAGAGCTGGATGGAGCCAGCGCTTGAACAAAATGGTTTTGAAGTGCTGCACCGTCAGGCTGTAATGGTAAAACGCCTTGCGGTAGGCCTGCATAAACCGGCAATGAACAATATTCCCGTCATAGATACCGTTCGTCCTGAAATGTCTGCATCTATCACGGAGTGGGAAAAGAACAGGCCCTGAAAACGGGTTTGAGAAAAATATGAAAAAGAACCGAATTACAGACAACATGGACGCCCTGCTCAACGTCCTGCCAACACATATTTCAGATGAACTTACGGAAATCAACCGTACAGATGATCTGCTTGAAGTAATCCTCGATGTAGGGAGGATTCCCACTGCGCGTTTTGTTGATGAAGAAGTGATTCTCTCCGAAAAAGAAATCGGATTCGATGACATCGATATGGTAGTCTCCAAGCTGGGTGATTTTGATACTGACAATCGAGCCGGTATCACCCGCACGCTGCACAGGATCTCTGCAATTCGGAATCGCCACCAGCGGATCGTTGGACTGACGTGTCGAGTCGGACGTGCTGTCTACGGAACGATTGACATTATTCAGGACCTGGTCTCCTCAGACAAGAGCCTGCTGCTCCTCGGGCGGCCCGGTATAGGAAAGACTACCATGCTGCGTGAGGCAGCACGGATCCTTGCAGAAACTCGAAGAGTTGTAATTGTGGATACATCCAACGAAATTGCCGGAGACGGCGATGTGCCGCATCCTGCGATCGGCCGTGCTCGGCGTATGCAGGTGGCCCAACCAGCCCTCCAGCATGAAGTCATGATCGAAGCAGTGGAGAATCATAACCCTGAAGTAATTGTCATTGACGAAATAGGACGCGAGCTTGAAGCTGCAGCAGCACGCACGATAGCCGAACGCGGTGTGCAGCTTATCGGCACAGCACATGGCAACACCCTGGAAAACCTGCTGCTCAATCCTACACTTTCGGACCTCATAGGTGGAATTGAATCGGTTACATTATCCGATGAAGAAGCTCGTCGTCGCGGGACACAGAAAACCGTTCTCGAAAGGCGTGCCGCTCCTACATTCGATGTGCTCATCGAAATCCAATCACGGAACCAGATGGCAGTGCACCTTGATGTCTCCAGCTCCGTTGATTCAATGCTGCGCGGCCGCCCGCTTGCACCCCAGACCAGAACATATACTGAAACAGGGGAGGTGAAGATCACCCGAACACCTTCCTCACCAGGGCTTTCCCGCGGGCAGGAGGGATACCGCCGCCAGGATAACTACCGACACCAGCCAGCCTTGCCAACAATGAATGGTCAGCTGGAACCCCGGCTCCCCTATTCCCCTACGCCGCCGCATCTGCCCGGTAAAACATCCCGGCAGATCCGTGTTTTTTCTTATGGCGTCGCCCGCAATCGCCTCCGACAGGCGATCAAAAAACTGGGAGTACAAGCACATCTGGTGGAATCACTCGGCGAAGCGGACGTACTGGTGACTCTAAGAGCTAATTACAGGAATAGACATAAGGTCGTTGTAGACGCTGAAAACCGCCGCATGCCAATTTATGTGCTGCGCTCCAATACCATAGGACAGATGGAAAGATTCCTTGTCGACCTCTTCAACCTGAACACTACCTCCATGGAGGATCCCGAACTGGGCGGTGCCATGGAGGAGACTCAGAATGCAATCCAGGCAGTCCTTAATGGAACACCGTCCATAGATCTTAAACCAGCATCTTCATATATCCGCCGGCTGCAGCACCAGATGGCTCGCCAGGCAGATATTATTTCTCATTCCTATGGAAAGGAACCCAATCGCAGGGTCAGGTTATACCGGAATTGAGCACATTTATTACCCTGGAAGGCCCCGAGGGAAGTGGTAAAAGCACCCAGATCTGCCGCCTTCTAAAACGGTTGAAGCAGAGCGGCATCCACGCGGTCCAAACACGCGAGCCTGGAGGCACTGCCATTGGCGATCAGGTCCGATCTATCCTGATGGACCTGGATAACAAGGCAATGGACCCCACAACCGAAATCCTCCTGTTTTCTGCATCCCGTGCACAGCATGTTCATGAATTAATTAAGCCCTTGCTGGAAAAGGGTATTGTGGTCATTTCTGACCGTTACTACCACTCCACACTCGCATACCAGGGTTACGGCCATGGATTGAACCTGGAGACCCTGCAGCTGATCACGAACTTCGCCACAGGCGGCCTCGACCCGGACCTGGTCCTTCTGCTCGATGTCCCTTCAAAAGCCGGACTGCAGCGCCGCCGGACGGACGGTAACTGGAACCGGCTTGATGACTACCAACTTGCCTTCCACCAGCGAGTTCGTAAGGGTTACCTGACCATGGCTGAAAACGATCCCCAGCATTGGGCCATTGTTGATGCGTCACTCTCATTGGATGAAGTAGAAGAATCAATCTGGCGGGTTGTATCCGAAAGACTCGGCCTGGAATAAATTAACAATTCCGGGAATTTTGTGTCCCTTCCCGAGGAGTCGTCTAGAAATCCACCCCGTCATCCCCAACGGGCAGGTCCTTTTCAATTTCCTCAGGCGCTTCCCCGGCTTCCAGCCGGTCCACAACCTCATTTAAATCCGGCGGTAAATCCTCGCCGATTTCCCGGCTCACAGAACGCATCATCGAGGCAAGCGCCCGTGGATCCTCCTGGTCCAAATTATCAAAGTCACTGAAAGAATCAAGGTCGGTGTTGTTTGTACGTGTGAAGCGTACGCGGCGGATATTCCGCCTGACAGACTCACTGCCGCAGTGAATACAATTAACCGGGCTCTTTCCATACTCACTATATGAAAGTTGGATATGAAAAGGTTTTTTACAGTTCTCGCAAATGAAGTCATAATCCGGCATCTCACACTCCCTGCCAGAATTATACAAAATGACCCGGAACGCTTCAATAATAAATGTGTGCCTGATGGTAAAGACCAATACAATGATCTGCTGTTGATAGTGCAGGGCAATCGTATTTTCCTGCATAACATAGTCCCATACGAGTTCTTTGGTTCTGGTTCATCCTGGTAGTCTACGCTCAACCCCGACCCTTTTCACTGTGCGGCGAGAAGGGAGTGGAATATACCCTCGACCGCATAGGAAGCATATGTAAATGTCGTGTTTTGTTTTGCTTTTTCCAAATTCAGAGTAGTTCTTCTACTGGTACTGTGTCCCTCTCCTGTTTTACGGGAGAGGGATGCAGGGTGAGGGCGATTGAAAAGATACTCAATTTTGAGAATGCGATTGCACTGTGTTGATGGGGAAACTGGATTGAAAAGAACCGGTATTAATAATATAATTTAGATATAGTTAGTCATATTTAGTAAAGGAAGAAAAAGATGCTTAATAAACAACCGCAGAAAACGCTGAAGGATCCGAAATTTGCCTCGTGGCTGTTGAATAACCCGCGATCAGCATGGATCTGGCTTCCAATCAGGATCTGGCTGGGATACCAATGGATTAAAGCATCGTTGCACAAGATAGGCAGCCCTGCCTGGGTTGAAACTGGAGACGCATTGAAAGGATTCTGGACTGCTGCTATAACAGTTCCCGAAGGCGGACGTCCACCAATTGCATACGATTGGTACCGTACCTTTATCCAGAGCCTTCTTGATGCTGAAGCCTATACATGGTTCGCAAAACTTGTTGCTTATGGAGAATTGTTGGTAGGAGCCGCTTTGATCCTGGGCTTTCTCACCGGGATAGCTGCCTTTTTCGGCGGCTTTATGAACTGGAATTTCCTGATGGCTGGTTCCGCCAGCACCAATCCGGTTTTATTTGTTATATCGATTGCATTGATCCTTGCATGGAAAGTCGCGGGGCACATTGGTGCTGATTATTTCCTGCTGCGCCCATTGGGTGTACACGCAAGCCTGGAACTTGATAGTCACGCTAAACACCAGAAGGAGATGGGTACCGGGCAGGCGCCAGTATAAAATCAGCCTGGCAGCGTTATTTATTCGGAGGGAACTCACCAGCAGATTTATTCCCTGGCTGCATGATGCCCAAATTGGGAACCGGATTTGTCAGACATTCCAAAGGACTGCCCCTGTAACCTGGGAAAAAATAGATTATACTGAACCTTCCTGGAGAATATATTCAGGAGGGTCCGTATGAGTAAAGAATATTCACTTCCACCAAAAGAGCCTCTGCTGATCGTTCTGTCCGGCCCTTCCGGAGTCGGAAAAGACACTGTCCTTCAGAATATGAAGCAGCGAAATCTTCCCTTCCATTTCGTCGTTACAGCCACAACCCGGCCTAAACGCAGCGGTGAAGTTGACGGGATCGACTACTTCTTCGTCAGCAAGGATGAGTTCGCCCGCATGATCGAAGAAGATGAACTGCTGGAATATGCCATTGTTTACAATGACCACAAAGGAATTCCCAAGCAGCAGGTTCGTGAGGCACTCGCAAGCGGAAAAGACGTAGTTATGCGTGTTGATGTCCAGGGAGCGGAAACCGTTCGTGCTCTTTGCCCGGATGCGGTGCTTATCTTCCTGGCCACCCAGACAGAAGACGAACTCGTTCAGCGCCTCAAAAATCGCAAGACCGAGACCTCCGAGAGTCTTTCGCTCCGAATTGCAATGGCACGCAAGGAACTCAACAGAGTTGAATTATTTGATTACCTGGTCGTAAATGCTGACTGCCATCTCGACGATACGGTAGACACAATTCTCTCTATCATAAACGCGGAGCATCACCGTACAATACCGCGAAAGGTTACCTTGTGAGTTCGATTGAAACCCCCAATCAGGAATCTCCTGAGGCTCCCCTGCCACAACCATCTCCTCCTGCTCGTCCAGGCTTGCAGAAGCAGATCCGTACCTTTCCAGTCACATTCACCCTGATTGGAATTACACTTGTTTTCTATCTGGGGCAAATTATTTCAGCCCAGTTGTTCGGCGCGGATCTGGTGCTTTACTTTGGTGCCAAATATAACCCTGGCATTATCGCCGGGCAGTGGTGGCGGTTTATTACCCCGGTCTTTATTCACGGCGGCCTGCTTCACTTTGGTGTGAACATGTATTCGCTGTATGTTATCGGTCCGGCTGTCGAACGATTTTTTACATCCAAACGTTTTCTCCTGGTCTACCTTCTGAGCGGGATAGGCGGCGTCGTTCTGAGTTTTGCGATGAGTGATTCTCTTTCCGTAGGGGCATCCGGAGCAATCTTCGGCCTGGTGGGTGCTCTGGGTGGATTCTTTTATACACACCGAAAAATACTCAATGTGGCCAATCAACTCCGCCACCTTATAGCTGTAACGCTGCTTAACCTGACCCTTGGCCTTACACCAGGGATTGACAACTGGGGACATATAGGAGGGCTGATCACAGGAGCATTATTGAGCTGGTGGCTTGGCCCGCGCCTGGTTGTTCACAAAGAACTGAATTTGATCCGTATCGAGGACCAACGTCCATTTTCCAGGATTCTGCCGCGTGCAGCCGCTGCTATCCTTGTACTTTTTGTTTCAATAATACTACTGGTATATAACACCTGAATTGATTAATCCCCTTTATGAAAGTGATCCAAATGTAACCGATGCCCTACATTTTCTATCCAAAAGTGTAGACTACCCCTGAAAAACCGGAGAGAATGCATGACAACAGACAACCTGCAGGATAAGGTTGACATTACATTTATTGGTGCTGGTCCCACAGGATTATTTGGTGCTTTTTATGCCGGACTGCGCGGCCTGTCCGTTAAGCTTATTGATGCACTTCCGCATCCGGGAGGACAGCTGCGCGCATTGTATCCGGAAAAAACCATTCTGGATGTTCCCGGGTTCCCTGCAGTGAAAGCCGACACACTGGTAAATGAACTGCAAAAGCAGGCTTTTCAGTGGAATCCCATTGTATGCCTGGAAGAACGCGCCCTGGGTTTAACTCCACTGAATGATGCTGCTAATTGTGAAGATCCGGTATGCTGGAAAATTGAAACGGATAAAGCCATTCATCCGAGCCGATCCGTTGTAATAACGGCCGGTATAGGCGCATTTCAGCCTATCCGCTTGGGTATTCCATCACTCGGAGAGTATGAAGGGCATGGTGTGGAATACTTTATTCAGGATGCCGAAACCTACCGTGATTCTCGCGTGCTTGTAGTGGGCGGAGGTGACAGTGCAGTAGACTGGGCAATCAACCTCTCCAGAATAGCTGAACACGTTACACTTATTCACCGCCGTGAGGGTTTTCGCGCATTCGAATCAAGCGTTCATGACCTTTACGCATCCTCGGTGGAGGTAAAGACCCATTACGAACTCAAGGAAATTCAAGGTTCCGGGAAAGTCGAATCAGCCACCATTTTCCAGAACAAAACCAGGGAAGAAGAAAGTCTGCAGGTTGACCAGATTTTTCTGGCTCTCGGATTCAAGGCAGATCTCGGAGTCATCAAGAAATGGGGATTGGAAACAACAAACCGGCGTTACATTAAAGTAAATGCCCGAATGGAAACCAATCTTGATGGTGTTTACGCTGCAGGCGATATTGCGCTGGAAGAAAATGAGGATCCCCTGAATCTCATTGTGACAGGCTTCAGTGAAGCAGCCATTGCCGTTAATCATGCCTATGCCCGTCTAGTCGAGGAAGGTAGTGTTTTCCCGGGTCACACAAGCGAACGGGCGGCAAAAACCTGAGTCGTCCAATAAACCGGCGGCAATATCAATCGTCTTCAAGTTCAGGCGTAAGGGAATTTTCCTGTTCGGTTTTTCGGCGTGATTTCCGCTGCCAGGGCCAATATAATGCCAGGCCAATCAAGCTAATAACGATACCAGCTGTAAGACCAATAACCTGCAAGGGACCAAAAAGCAGTACTGATCGTTCATGGGAACCAATCCCGAGGAAATCAGCGTAGGAAGCGGTAACAGCCAACACAAGACCTGTCGCAGCTAATCTAACACCAACATCTGAAAGGAGTGTATTAGGCTGGCTCCCACGGTAATTACGGATCATGGAATACATTCCAAACATAAATAATGTAAGGCCTATACACCATAACCCTATCTGAAGAAATCCAATTACCTGGCTGCGGTCAAGTTCAAAAAAACCGGGGTTAATACCGATCAAAAAGAAAAGCAAGCCCAGCAGAGAAACCAGCATCCAGGCTCGAATCCGCCGCAGCATAATTTTCGGATTCCGATTTGCCTTCATGTTTTCACTCCGGAAGAGATTGTTCGAGCATATTCAGCCAATTTTGTCCCAGAACAGCCTCGATGTTTTTTGAGTTGAAGCCTCTTGCTGCAAGTCTGTTCCCAATTAACTGCAAATCAGCAACTGTGTCAAGATCAGATGGCGTATCCTCCAAACCAAGTCCGCCGTCAAAATCGGATCCCAATCCGACATAAGCCGCACTTCCTGTCAACTGGCAGATGTAGTCGATATGGTCTGCCACAGTATCCAGACTGAACTCATCCCGGCCATCCGAACGTTTCCAATCACCTCGTAAAAAACGATTATACGCGGTAACGCCAACAACGCCTCCTCGCTCAGCCAGGTGATGGATTGTATCGTCTGAAAAATGTCGTTCCGGGGTATCACTGTTCTTGATCAGAGAAGCAGGATTTCCATGAGAAGCTATCACCGTGCCCGGGAAGTATTCCAGCGCTTGCAGGCAGCCTCTTTCTGTCAGGTGACTGATGTCAAGGATTATCCCCAGGGAAGCCATAACGTCCATTAGATCATAACCGGCTTGAGAAATCGGCCCGGGCTCATGGGTGCCTCCAGCATAAACCGTACCTGTCCATGCAAGGCCTATCATACGAAGTCCATGCTCATACCAATCATAGAGCCGCTGAGGGCAGGTAACAGCATCAGCACCTTCCATCAGAGGAATCAAACCGATCTGCTTATCAGGATTTTCCCCATCCCACGAGGCCAAGACCTCGGCGAGGTTTCTTTTTGACCCGATCAGTCTGAACTTGTCGGGGTTCTTATCTTCCATCCTGTGGTACAGATCGAGCTGCTCCCAATACAATCGTGCCGCTTCCTCCTGATTACTGTAACATACCGTTTCCCAGCCGCCCGTACGGCGGCGCGCTGGCGGAACAAACAGCGTGGCAAAAATAACCGCCACGCTGCCCCTTATCCAATCCGGATACCCCAGCAGGGTATTCCCGTTATGCTTCGGTGTTTCTGTATCCGCTTCAATTGCTCGAATTTCCGCTGCGGATTTTAGATAATCCCGTTCAAACTGCTTCATATTCCAGGCTATATCTTCATGCCCGTCAACTACAAACATCCCTGTCTCCTTGGCTTCATGGAAACGAACAAAAGGATCCGGATTTCGCCATTCAAACACGGCATCCCTTGATCTATCGTCCGCTTAGAAATATCCGATGTAAGGAAGAAGGACAAATTTGAACCAGTCTGTGCCCGTCAGTATGGAGCATGTGATCCCGATAAAAAGAATCAACAAGACGAATCCACAACCAATTCCCAGGCAGGATCCACTGCCAAAACCAAACCTGGATTGCAGACCATCATAAATCCAACGCACAATTGACAATTTTAGCAAGCCGGACAAACAACCGGGTTTTTCGTCCAAAATTACCTCCTCATTCATCCTGTACTTGTGCCTTCTGGTCCTGAAATAAATAACCAGTGGAAAAACAGTATATCAAGAAAATCTCTTATATCTATGTTTCCTCAGTAATCGGATTGCGAAGCTGTTGGTGCGGTTTCACAGTTCCCCCATCTGCCAAATGAAATCCGGTAAAGGAAGTAGTCCCAGGTATTACCAAGCATATTCCCCATGCTGATCATCCGCAAAACGACTTCGATATCTGCGAGAAGCGTCTCACCAAACAGCTCAAGGACCTTGTTGCGAGCTTCTTCGGAGGGGTTGCCATTACTCTCAGCCCAGTGTTCTGCGTACAATAGAGCCGGAACCTGTTCTGGCGGGCAGCTGCTGTAAACGCCGCCGCATAATTCAGATACTTCCTCTCCTGACAACCCTGTCGTCAATGCCGTTTTACTGTGTGCGTAAGAACAATATCGGCATTGGTTCACTGCGGTTACCGCCAGCATAAGCCTTTCACGGAAAGAATCTGTAAACCTCTCATTCCGCATTGCGCGCTTGATATGATTCCGGTCGCGAATCAGTGAATAAGTCTCGCGGAAAAGGACCCCCAATCCGACTGTCCGCCTTGAAAAAGAATCTTTCAACTTTGCCTCCATGCAAACTCTTCACTGCCTGCTTACTTCTTATTCTATATCAAGACGATAGGTTCTGTAACGCTTGTAGATGCGGGCTCCAAGCCGATTAGCGAGATCAGGTGTATATGGATTGTCTTCAGCGGTCAGTGACAGGTCGCTCCAGATGTATCCCTTCTTTTTTGCTCTCTGTATCATCTCATCAAACATGAGTACAGCCACTCCGGTTTGCCAATATTCGGGCAGCACGAGAACACTTTTTATGGTGAGATCCGGAATCTTTTTCCGGACCAGAAAAGCAAGCCTCAGCATATCCCACGGGTACCGAGCACCATTTACTGTCTGAAGAGCGCGATAGAAGTTGGGTATTCCTGGAAACCAACCAACGGGCTTCCCGTCAATTTCTGCAAAAAGAATAAGTTCGGGATCAGCAATACGGACAAAGTTTTTTACCGTTGAATGCAGGACTTCCCGATTCCAGCCTATAGAATCAGTCAGGTGTTTGAGTGCTTCGTTGATGATCACATACACGCGATCAGCTTCTTCCTGCCAATTTGAAAAATCAGCGCCCCGAACTTTTATCCTGCCTCTCTTTCGGAGGCGCTCTGCCAGCATATGAAGTTTCTGACGATCAAGGGAATCCTCGGTGAAATCAACTTCGAAAGCAAGGTTATCTCCTCTTGCTTTATAGAATGGGAACGATCCATCTTCAAAGAATCGCTGATAATACGGCGGTGTATGTCCGCATAAGAGTGCTGGTGGGTGATCCCGTCCTTCAATCAGGACGCCGTATGAGTCTTCGTAATCGAGATTGAAAGGGCCGAAGAGCCTTTGCAAATTTCGGCTGCGAGCCCACTCGATCACCTTGTTGAATAATGCCTCAGCAACCTCCATATCATCGATACAATCAAAGAAACCGAACATACATTCCTTATAACCGCGGCGCTCGTTTGCCCATGTATCTTCAGCTGCACTGATAGTACCGACCGGTGTATTACCTCTCCATGCGATAAAGAATTCGGCCTCTCCGTGCTGGAAGAATACCCCTCGCGACGGATCTATCCGTTCCCTCCGATCCGACAGGAGTGGTGGAACCCACAGCGGATCATCTTTATAAATCCGCCAGGGGAAACGGATAAACGTCCTGTGTTCTGACTTGTTTCTTACAGGCCGAACCTCAATCGACGTCATAAAACCTCCGATACTGCTGATTTTCGCCGCTCTTCCAGCTTGTCGACGATCTCAGCATGTTTTTCCCGACTCAATGGGTACAGAAATGCAAATACTATCGCAGCAGAAAGCAGTACAGCGGGAACAGGGCCAACCACCATTTTGATTCCTGTGACAGCCTGCGAACCTTGCTTTGTAGAATTCGGAACATATCCGGTAAATTCAAGCAGAAGAAGCACCAGAGGAATTGCAATGGATGAGGCTATCTTCTGCATCAGCATGATCAAACTATAGAAAATGCCCTCGTGCCGTTGCCCGGTTTGATATTCATCCCACTCGACCGCATCAGGAATTATGGACCATGGAAGCACATGTGCAGCGCCGACCCCAATTCCGGCAAGTATGCACAACGTCAGAAGCAGCGGCATGCCTGTAGCAGGCGTAAGCGTTATCAACACCATCTGGACTACTGCCCAGAATGCTATCCCGGCAATAAACGCTTTTTGCTTGTTCCAATTCTTCGATGCCCAGGACCAGAAGGGAAGGGCTATGATTGCAGCAATAAAAATCGAAGCCATCAATAGATCGCTCTGACTTTCTCGCTCAACGACATACTTGATGAAAAACAACAGGGAAGTCTGAAGAATAGCCATTGATACCCACGTAAACAGGTATATTACTGCGCTGAAAACAAACGGGCGGTTTTGTTTTGCTGCCTTCAAAGACTCCTTAAGACTCGGACGGCCCAATTCCAGGTGTTCTGTTTGTTCCCTGGTTCCAAAAAAGGTAAGGAGTAAAGGCAGACAGCTCAAAATACCAAACAGAATACCCATCCTTAGCACTTTGTCCTCATTGCCAGGATTGAAAGACCCGATAATCATCAGCGGCAGAGTAAACGAAAGCAGGCTGGCAAAGATCGAGAAAAACATTCGATAACCAGTCAACGCAGTACGTTCGTCATAGTCTGTGGTCAATTCCGGGGTCAGTGCAAAGTAAGGCATGTAGGCAAACGTGGCGGCAGTGTCGAACAACAGGTAGGCAATTGCATAGTACACCGCCAAACCAGTTTGAGATTCAAGGGGCGGTCTCCACCAGAGCAAGCTGAATGCGGCCGCAAAGGGCAGCGCCCCAAAAAGAAGGAACGGACGGCGCCGGCCCCAACGTGTCCGGGTACGGTCAGAAATATGACCGATTATCGGGTCGTTAATATAATCCCAGCTGCGGCCGATAAAGATGGACACTGCTGCAATACCCGGAGAAAGTCCCACAATATCTGTTAGGAATATTACAAAATAGGCACCAAGGATGGTGGAAGTCAGACTGAATCCTGTGTCACCTGCTCCATAAAAGATTTTGGTTTTGGTCGACAATTTCTGGCTCATATTTCTTGCTCCTGGTAAAACTGTCTTCGCCATCCATAGATCAAACCACAAATCTGCTCAAGTATACAGAAATCTGTCTGGAAAACCATTACGGCTATCATATTCCCTGCAGACATCCACACCCCCCGAAAATCCACTGGCTGATAGTAAGCTTATACTGAATTGTAAAAAAAGGAACAAAACTACAGTGAGATGAGGAGTTGCAGATAACTCCAAAAATGCCAGCCTTGATGCCTGGAGATGAAATCCGCAAATATTTGGTTTTATTCAAACTGCAGAGATAATAATAAATAAAGGTAGCAGGCTGGAGTGTGCCGGGGACTGAGAAAAAACATAGGCAGCAGCCTGTTCGCTGCAAACTCTACGCCGAGAATAACACACAAGAACACTTCAAAAATAACTGTTTCAATTTTTTCCAGCACGCCAGAAAGAAAGGGATCTTTTCTCTACTTACCAGCTGAACGTGGTTGACACGCAATGTAAACGCGTAATGCAGCGAAATGTGAATTTCCTGTTACAGGCTGTACTGCTGCCCGGGGCGTAACACAACAGGATCTGCGTCGGTTTCAGCCCTTACTCGATCTGCCCAGGCTTCCGGATCCTGCTTAATAAGATCCCAGGTGTTGTAATGAATGGGGATCACGGCTTTCGGCTGAAGGAGCTTCACCGCACGAAGAGCATCGTCAGGCCCCATTGTGAAATTATCACCGATCGGCAGCACGGCTAGTGCGACGCCTTCTTCACCAATCAATTCCATGTCACCAAATAAGCCCGTGTCACACGCAAAGTACAGCTTTTCCTGCTTGGGGGTTGTGAGTAGAAATCCGCAGGGGTTGCCGCCGTATGAACCGTCAGGAAGGCCTGATCCATGCAGCGCTTGAGTAAGTTTGAGGTACCCAAATGGGTGGTTATATCCACCTCCGATGTGTTGGGCATGTGTATTCAACCCCTTCTCTTTCAGCCAACCTGCTACCTCGGCATTTGCTACAACCAATGCACCCGTGCGTTTCGCAATCTCGATCGTATCTCCGACATGGTCCCCGTGTCCGTGAGAGACCAGGATAAAATCCGCGTTCACCGAACCTGCATCAGCAGACGCAGCCGGGTTACCATTAAAAAAAGGATCAATAAGTATATCCATACCTTCAAGATGAACACCCATTGTTGCATGCCCATACCATGTAACTTTTGTACTCATGATCTTGCCTCCAGTCGATCCGGATGACTCATATGCAATCCCATATCGCGAGTATAACGAATTGACGCAAGCAGGTCAAAAAAAACAAGAACGGCGAAATGACAAAAGGGAGCGGAGAAGAATAAAGAGTTCTTATTATTCAGCGTCCGTTGAAGTTTCCTGGTAATAGACACAGAGGTCTTGCAGAATGCATTCGCTGCATTTCGGATTACGGGCATGGCAGACTTCACGCCCGTGCCGGATAATATTCAGATGGGCAGTGTAGTAGGTTTCCGGAGGAAAAATGTCTGCAAGAATTGTATGGCTTGCTTCTGCCGAAGCCTTTTCCGGACGGAGCCTTAATCTGCCGCTTATACGATGGATGTGTGTATCAACAGGAAAGGCCGGCTTTCCCAGTGAAAAAAGCATCACAATCGCCGCTGTTTTTGGTCCAACTCCTTTGAACCCTGTCAACCAGTCATAGACTTCCTTATCAGGCATCTCTTCGAGAAAACAAAGGTCCAGACTGCCGCGCTCTTCAGTGATAGCTCGCAGGACTGCCTGGATACGAGGCCCTTTCTGGTTGGCAAGGCCCGCCGTTCGGATAGCGTCGATAACTTTCGATTCATCTGCATCGCGTACAGCTTCCCAGGTATCGAAGCGCTGCGTCAGGGCTTCGAATGCGCGGTCCCTATTAACATCGTTTGTGTTCTGGGAGAGAATCGTGGAAACGAGTTCGTCGAGCGGGGGCAGCGGGTTACGCCAAACCGGCTTGCCGTATTCCTTCAGCAAACGTGTGTGGATCTCAAGTGCAAGGTCCTTAGGCTTGGCCATGATGGACATTATAGCAGGTTAGCTATACAGGCAGCATAAAAGTACTTTCCAAGAAGATTATAAGAATATTGGGAGGCGAAATGCACGATGTATGGACTTAAGAAACCCGATCGTACATCCCCCTGGGAGATTGCCCCGGGATGTTTACCCAGGGATACTTGCCCCGGGATGTTTGCCCAGGGATACTTGCCCCGGAATGTTTGCCCCGGGATACTTGCCCCGGGATACTTGCCCCGGGATACTTGCCCCGGGAAACTTGCCCCGGGATAGTTTCCCCATCCTTATTCGTCCCATCCAGGAATTCACTCTTTTCCCGCCCATGTGTTCATAATGTTACCGGTCTATACAAAATACAGATGGGGGGATTGAAGAGGGCGGTCCGGAACACCCTTGTATCAGCCCAAATTTACAGGGATACTATTCTGCCGTGATTGTGGGTACAATAAAACTGTTGAATTCCTGAGTCTCTTATCAAGGAGGGATGATGAAATCCCGTATCACACTAATACTTGTTCTTGTGCTGACACTTCTCCTCAGCGCCTGTAAACAAGAAGCCGAAGAAACTGTTCCGACTCAAACACCATCATCACAGACTGAATCTGCTGTGGTGCGATCAAACGACGTGTTATTCTGGCATCCGTTCAGTCCACAAATTGAATCAGGCAGGCATCTTCTTAAACAAATTGATGAATTTAACAGCAGCCATCCTGATAGTCATATCGTCAGCCAGCCAATTAGCAGCTGTGAAGCCATCCTGCGTGAAATCGATGAGCGAAAAGAGGAAGGGAATCTTCCGGGACTGGTATGGATTTGCTTTGGTGCGGATAGCAGTTTTCAAAATTCCGAAAACCCCGTTGACCTTTCAGCCATCGCCGGGAGCGATGATATCCAGGCTTTTCTTTCCAGATTCGATCCTCTTCTTCTTGATGCCGTCTCATATTCCGAAAGTGCAGCCGCTGTCCCGTTTAATATCACCACACCTGCTGTATTCTACCGGACAGACCTGTTCGCCCAGAACGGACTTAACCCTGATGACGTCTCAGCGACCTGGACTAACCTTGTAAACGCTGCGTCCCTGCTGACAACCAATACCGAAACAGTCAGCCTTACACTGGGGCTTGATTCTGCCTGGATGACAGAGCTTCTTATTGCAGAAGATGGCGGTACTATGCTGGATACCGGCACACCGGCATTCAACGACCGGAGGTTTATGGAGTCGCTGGATAGAACCGCAGCCCTTTTCGCTGAAGGCGGCGCAACGATCAGCGATACGTCTGCCCAGGCTGCTGTTGCTCTGGAAAACGGATCAGTTGCAATGGCTGTCCTCCCTCACGAATGGAATGCTGAATTCGAAGGCGATGAAGAGATCGGCATGATGCCCTGGCCTCAGAATGATGGAGCAACTGTCCCATTCTCTGGGGGTTCCCTCTATATTCTTCCTGACGAAGAAATGAATGAGCAAACGGCTCTTGAATTCATTCGATTCTTGATGGAAGAGGAACGTCTGAGTCAATTTGCTTCCAAGGCCGATATCCTGCCTGCCCGACTCTCGGTACTCGATTCGGTGCGAAGTTCAGATGAAATTTCCACTCAAATTGCCTTGAACGTTTACGATCAGGGCGTAATCAGAACAGACTACGGGCTTCCATTCCTCTCTGTTCAGGAAATCTTTATTTCAACACTCGACAGCATATTCGTGCAATCGATCGATACTGATGAGGCGCTTACTGAAGCCTTCCTGAAGCTGCTTGATCAGATGGGAAAATAATACCCATCACTTCAGCCTTATGAGTTCCTCCATCATGAAGATACTCATACTGGAAAACATATGGGCTGCGTTCAGAGATTTCCTTTTTTAAACGCCTTTTGCCTGATAAAACCACCTTGCCTTTCGAGGAAAAATTATGCATCCATGGCCGCTCCCCATCCCCTGCACCAGGACAAAAAACCAGGATATCATTTTTGACATGGATGGAACACTGCTTCAGGGCGATCTTGGTGAGACATATTTCTTTGCCCGGCTGCTGCAAAATTCCAGTCATTTATCGCTTGACCCCTCTTCATGGGACTACCAATCAGGGCATACCTTTAAACTGAGCAAGCCAGCTTCGGATACCCTGTCTGCTTATATCGATCTTTGGGAGAGGGGAGAAGATACCGCATCTTTCCTGGAAGCCTACAAGTTTGTCGCGGGCATATCTCCAGAAGAGATGAGAGCATTCACAAAAGCTGTGCTGGATGCCGAGGTTCCGATCGTTCCTCTTCATTTTCAATTACATTCAGAAAATCAGCTCCGTATACAAACTGTTCGATTTGGAGCCCGCCTTCGACCGTTCATGAAACGATTGACCGCAATGCTTCATACATGCGGCGCAAGAATATGGATCATATCAGCAACAACTCAGTGGTTGTGCGAAGGGTTGGGTGATCGTCTGTCGATTCCCCGTGAACGGGTGCGCGCAGTACTTGTCACAGAAGATCCGCTGCAGGTCATACGGTTCCCCTGGCGTGAGTCGAAAGTGGATACCCTTCGGGAAGCAGGGATTGACTCTCCACTGATGGTTTTTGGTGACACGATGGGAGATGCGGCTATGTTGGAGCAGGCACGATATCCAGTTGTTATGGCCGATGGCGAACCGGAACTGCTCAATATTGCAGCACAAAATTGCTGGCATATCCTTGACCCCTCAGGTAGAGATACCTGATAATTGCAGCCTGTCCCCTGTTGAATACTTCAGCGGCTGCTGCCCTGAGGTATCAACTAACAATAGCGAACTTTCTACAGGTAAAGAGAGAAAAGAGAAAATGAAATACAATTTTGATCAATTCATCAATCGTGAAAATACAAATTCCGTAAAGTGGGACTTCCGCTTCGAGGAAGGTGAAGTTCAGAACTGGGATAAAACTTACAGCAAGCACGGTGAAAACAAGGTGCTGCCGCTGTGGGTTGCGGATATGGACCTCATTTGCCCTCAGCCAGTCATCGATGCTCTTGCCAAAAGGGCAAAACACGGTATCTTTGGTTATACACGTGAAACTGAAGCTTATTATGACGCAGTGCAGGGTTGGTTCGAGCGCCGACAGGGGTGGCATATCGAACCTTCCTGGATCACTATTACCCCTGGTGTTGTTCCAGCTATCAATATTCTCGTACAGGCATTCGTCAAACCCGGCGAAAAAGTCATCATACAACCCCCTGTCTACTATCCATTCTTCAGCGCAGTTGAAGGGAATGATGCAGTAGTTATCCGCAATCCACTGCTGTATAAAGATGGCCGCTATCAAATCGATTTTGACGACCTTGAAAAGTCCGCAAAGGATCCGGATGTTCGAATGATGGTCATAAGCAGCCCTCATAATCCTGTCGGCCGTGTATGGACGCGCGATGAATTGAATCGAATGGGTGAAATCTGCAGGGAGAATAACATCCTTATGGTATCGGATGAAATCCACAGCGATCTGATTATGCCGGGCTATGAGTTTGTGCCGTTCCCGCTGGCCGGCGATGGATTCGATTCCTTTTCAGTGGTATGTACTGCACCCAGTAAAACGTTCAATATTGCCGGTCTGAAAACATCCAATATCATCATTCCTGATAAAAAACTGCGTCGAGACTTCCAGCGAACACTGAACAAATCCGGAATACACGGTATCAGCCCTTTCGGTATGGATGCCGTCATTTCAGCTTATAACGAAGGTGAAGAATGGCTCGAACAGGTCCTGGATTACATCCATAAGAACTATTTATTCCTTAAGGAGTTCATTCAAAAAGAACTTCCCGAGATTGATGTGATCGACCTTGAAGGCACCTATCTTGTCTGGCTCGACTGTCGAAGATTAGGATTGGATGCTAAACACCTGGAAAGTCTTATGCTGGAAGATGCACGGCTCTACCTTGATGAAGGATGCATTTTTGGTTCTGAGGGTGATGGCTTTGAGCGTATTAACATTGCATGCCCTCGCTCTCTCCTTGAGCAAGCTCTGGAGCGTTTGAGAGATACCATCAAGACCAGAGACTGACTTTCAGGGAAAATGCCGAGAGATTCTTTCGGAACTTCTATATGCAGACATTTTTCAACGCTGTGAAAAAGTCCGCCGCTGGATCTCAAACAGGTTGAGACTATGTGGGAAAAAATTCAATGCTTGATCCTTAAGCCATTCCTGATTGCATTTCTCCTGACAAACACATCCTGCTCTGCCTTCTCAAAATCGAAAGGTCCGCAGGAACATTCTGTTTCTCCGGCAGTTGAATCCGTCTCCACTTCGACAACGCCGGATGCTGCAACAGAAACACCGGCTCTTCCGCCGGCTCCTCCGCCGGCTCCCAACGGCTGCATCTGGAACTGGAACCGTCAGTCACAGCCGGAGTTGAGCCTCTCCCTTGAAACCCTGCTGGAGGAGGCCGGGCTGCCGGCGGAAAAGGTGAGTGTATACGCCTATGGTGAGGACTGCTTTGATCCTGAAACGCTCGAATTACGATATTTTGCCGCCATGGAGACCGATTTCGAGATCACAATAGTATTGGATAGTTTGAGGCAAAATGAGGAGGCCGGCGTCTTGCTCCGCAGTGTACTGCAGGCTCTTCAGTCATATCCGGTAGAAAATACACCTGGACCCAATCCGGGTTTCGTAAGAATTCAGTTTATAACCGATAACAGCAGCTTGAATTTTCAGTTTAATTACACAGAGGGCATGGAAGCGATTAACCAGGATCTTGGTGATGACGAACTGCTGGAACACTTCTCTGCAATCGGTCGATAGCAGCTGCCTTCAATAATATGCCGTGTACTGCTGCAGATCTCACAGAGATAGACTTGTTGTACCTCTGATGCAGCTGCTCATCCTTCCTTCAATCTTTCTATAAAAAAGAGAGTACAATAACTCCCGGAAGCACCACAGTAGTGATCGCTGCATCCATATCCATTTGGGAACGCTGTACTGATACAGGGAATAGTGAAGAAAAAACCGGAGTCTTATTATGAAAAGTTTTGAAGAGCAAGCATCAGAGTGGCTTCAGGATGGAAGGCAGGTTGCGGTGGCAACAGTCGTGGCTGCACGCCAGCCTTCACCTCGTGATGTTGGAGCTCGTATGGCTCTGAGTGATGATGGCCGTGTTGCCGGGTCAGTAACCTGGGGCTGCGTTGAAGGCGCAGTGATGGAGGAAGCCCGTCAGGTCATAGAGAACGGACAGGCCAGGATGCTGCACTTCGGCACCGTTACCGATACGACTTTTGAAGTCGGGCTAACCTGCGGTGGTGACATGGATATCTATGTTGAACGTTTGGAACCACGTTCATGGCTGAAATTTCAGAACTCGGTTGAAGAAATCTTGCTCACCGGAAAATCCTGTGCGCTTGTTACCCTAATAGAGAGCTCCTCATCTCATGTTGGAAGGAAGCTGCTGGTGGAGAAAAGCAGCGGCTCTGCTGTGCTGAAACAAGGCTCTTCCGGAATTCCGGATATCGATTATGAGATAACGGCTGCTGCCCAGGAAGCACTCAACAGCGGCGTTTCAAGTCTTGAGGAAAGAGCGGAACTACAGTTCTTCATCGATGTAATTCTGCCTCCACCCCGCGTCATCATTGTCGGCGCTGGCCATGTATCCATCCCGCTCGTAACATTTGCCCGGACACTCGGATACCATGCTTTTGTTATCGATCCCCGGACAAGCATCCTGACTGAAGACCGATTCGCCCACGCTACAAAACTTTTCCCGGAATGGCCTACCAGCGCACTTGAAAAGCTGCCGTTGAATGAAAATACTTACCTGGTCCTGGTAACCCATGACCCCAAGCTTGATGATCCTGCTATCCTTATGGCGCTGAATTACGATATACCATACATCGGCGCACTGGGGAGCAAGCGTACACACGAAAAACGACTTTCCAGACTGCGTGAAGCCGGGCTCTCCGAAAAACAGCTCGATCAACTCCACGCTCCTATTGGCCTTGATCTCGGTGGGCGTGACCCTGAAGAGATAGCTTTATCCATAATGGCTGAAATCACCAAGGTCCGGCGCGGACGTGAGGCATGGTAAAAGTAAAAAGCCGTTCCAATGGGACGGCTCTTCGGATTTACTATTTTTTTTCCCTTCTTTTTTTCAGGAAATCTCAGCGTGCCTCTTGCTTAATGTGCGGACCTGTTCTGCTGCGTGATAAGAGGATCGAACCAGCGGATTACTTTCAACCCATTCGAATCCGAGATCATACGCATACTTCTCCAGCTCCTCAAACTCCTCCATCCGGTAATAACGATCGATCGGAATATGGTGTCGGGTGGGCTGCAGGTATTGGCCGATGGTGAGAATCTGGACTCCCCAGGAACGCAGGTCCGAGATAGTCTCTTTAACCTCGTCCATGGTCTCACCCAGGCCTACCATAATACCCGATTTTGTGAGCGCCTCCGGGTCCAGGTCCTTTGCATTACGCAGTGTGACTTCAGACCAGGCATAACGGCTCTGGGGCTGTACGGTGGAAAACAGGCGGGGAACAGTCTCTACATTGTGGTTAAGAACCTCGGGATGTGCATCCATCACAATGCTCAGTGCTTCACGTGAACCTTTAAAATCCGGTATCAGTACTTCGACGGAGCATCCGGGTTGAAGCTCCCGGATACGTTGTATAACCATGGCAAATATCGGTGCGCCGCCATCCTTTCGCTCATCTCGATTGACACTGGTGATAACTGCATGTCGAAGATCCATCGCCTGAACAGCTCTGGCAACCCGCTCGGGTTCGAGCCAATCCAGCGGCTTCGGCCTGCCAGTTTTCACATCACAGAAACGGCATGCTCTTGTGCAGGTATCGCCCATCATCAGGAATGTAGCTGTTCCCGATCCCCAACACTCTCCCATGTTCGGGCAGCGGGCTTCCTCACACACAGTGTGCAGGGCTTTGCTGCGCATCATCCGGCGAAGGGTGGCGACCATCTCCTCTGAAGGCTTCTTTATACGTATCCACTCCGGCCGGCGTTTCGGTCTTGAGCCTGCTGGAGAAGGTTTAAGTTCGATAGAACGGTTTGTATGTTTCACGGTATCTCCTTCAATCATTCATTTTACCGCACTACGGGGCTGGTTGAATGGTATGAATGCGTCATATTAAAAAAATCATTCCGGCTGGTGTATTTCCGGCTGTCTGGAATCTGATAATGTTCATCTATTTTCTGTGACATCTACACTGCTTACCCGATTTTGGTTTGTGATATACTTCACAATCCGAGCTGATACATCATTCAGCAAGTGAAGAAAGGCTGACTTTCCTCACTTGCTGCGCAGGAGTACTTATCATGGCAACAGAAGTAAAAATCGATGCCATAGTCCCATCAGGTATGGCAAAAAAGGCAGAGTATATCGGTATCGGCAAGGCAGAAATGCCTTTCCTGGATACTCTCATGCTCGCTGTGATGGCGGGAAGTTTTATAGCACTGGGAGCTGTATTTGCCACCACCATAGCCGCCGGACAGGCCGGTATAATTCCTTACGGAATCACCAAGATGCTCATCGGGCTGGTCTTCAGCCTCGGCCTCATCCTTGTGATCGTGGCTGGAGCAGAATTGTTCACCGGCAACAATCTCATCATGATGGCCTGGGCCAGTAAAAAAGTCAGTACAATACAGGTATTGAGGAATTGGGGAATTGTCTACCTCGGTAATTTTATCGGGTCAATTATGCTGGTATTGCTGATGTTCTTGTCGAAGCAGTATACCTTTGGTGGAGGTGCAGTTGGAAGCACTGCTCTCAGTATCGCCAACGCAAAGGTAAACCTGGAGTTCACGCAGGCGCTGGTGCTCGGTATCCTGTGCAACCTCCTTGTATGTCTGGCCGTCTGGCTCACGTTCAGCGCTCGCAGCACCACGGATAAAATCCTCGCCGTGATTTTCCCAATCACAGCTTTTGTTGCAGCCGGCTTCGAGCACTCCGTGGCCAACATGTTCTTTGTTCCAATGGGTATCATGCTCAAGGCATTTGATCCAGCTTTTGCTGCCAGCACAGGGCTGGACCTGGCAAATCTGACCTGGAGCAGCTTCCTGCTGCACAACCTGCTTCCGGTTACTATCGGTAATATCATCGGAGGATCTGTGCTCGTCGCAGGTGTCTATTGGATGATTTACCTGAGGAATGAATAATACAACAACGGCGTTTCTCTCAGCCGATCAAAGGAGATTCTGCAATGAAAGCCTATATCTTGATAACCATCGAAACCGGTGAATTAAAAAAGGTTATTCGACATCTGAAACGTATCGAGGGGATTATTGAAACGAATATGACGTTTGGCCCCTACGACGCCGTCGCAGTCGTTGAATCCGACAGTGTTTCACATATCGGCCAGATCATGGCGGATGAAATTCAGCCAATTCCAGGTGTCAGGAATACACTTACCTGCCTGGCTATCGACTACTGATCCTGCTTCCCCACATCAGAAACAATAAAGCTGGCAGACTGTGTTCCCCTCCAATGTCTGCCAGTCCATTCTCCCTGTTGGATTACAGCTGCTCTTTTTCCATGTTTAAGAAACCCGGGAACTTGTTTTCTGCAGCAGTGCTTCAACCAGCTTTATAGTCAACTCCTTTACCTCGTTTCCCCCGACGCCCACCGGCCCGACACATGCGGGGCAACCATCCAGGCACCGGCAGGATTTAATCATCTCGCGTACCCCATCAAGCAGTTCTGTATGCAGTTCATACAACCGATCTGAAAGCCCCAGGCCGTCGGGAATCCGGTCATAAAGTGTGATTGCAGGACCACCGGTTTCACTGGAACGGACTTCGGCAAGCGAGCCCACATCTCCCGGATCACACATCAGGAACAAGGGGGCAATATTACCCATCGCATACGCAAGGCCGCCCAGTGCTGACCGCGTACCGCGGGCAGCTTCCGCCCGCTGGTGGCAGACAGGACACAGCGTGATCAGGTTGTCAGGATTGTTGGCGAGGCGGTCGTTGTTGTTTACACCCGTCTGGTATCCAAAGGTGCGGAACGGCGTGATGTGGTGCACATGATGGCTGCGCCCGGCCCTTTCCGCAGCACCGCATTGGCGGCAGCGGTGCCCATCCCTTCTGAGTACCTGTTCACGTGCTGAAGCCCAGCTGGGGCCGTAATCATTCGGCGGCATCAGTATCCCGGCTTTCTCCATCCTCTCCACTGCATCCGGAGCAATCCACAGCCAGTACGCAGTAGTCTCGTATTGACGCAACGGAAGATCGATCTGACCATACCCCAGCGTTTCATGTGTATATCGTTTGATCTTGCGGAAGGATGAGGACTCCGCAGTGATCTGAACACGGCCGTGGGCCCGGCGGGCTTCAAGAGACTCGTCGGCGTCATACGTTTCAAGTATTTCCAGATCCACACTCTCACCTGATCGCGTATAAAAATCGACCTCTGCTTCCTCCACAAACGCAACCGCATTTTCCCAGTCCAGCTTTTGAACCAGATAAGTAGTTCCTTCGTGGATATACACTGCGCCTTCGTAAATCAACAGGGGTGCTGCAGAACGGTCCACCTCTCCGATAACGGTAACGCCCTGCTCTCCAGCTTTCTGGATCACAATCGTATCATCTGAACTTGCACGCAGAGAGACCCCTTCGGATGGATACGTGTCTGCAACCCAGTGGTAGGTCTCAGGCTCGGCATGGATTTCGCCCTCCTCGACAAGGTACTCAAGCAGCTCCGGCAGGAGGTTGTCCGGCCCAAACTTTTCGTCTTTGCTGAACGGAAGCTCAAACGCAGCACAGCGCAGATGCCTCAACAGGATTGTCAGGTTGTCGGGGTTGATCAGCCCGGCTTCAGGAGATCGTTCGAACATATAGCGCGGGTGCAGCGCTATGAACTGGTCGAGAGGCGCAGCAGAAGCGACCAGCACAGCGGCAGAGAGCTCGCTGCGCCTTCCGGCCCGGCCAGTCTGCTGCCACAAACTGGCAATCGTTCCAGGGTAGCCGGCAACAACAGCCGCACCCAGCTGGCCGATATCAACACCAAGCTCCAGTGCATTGGTCGCCACAACCCCCAGCACAGAACCGTCCCGCAAGCCGCTTTCGATTTCCCTGCGTTCCAGCGGCAGGTAGCCTCCCCTATAACCCCGGACTTTTCCAGGCTCCAGGCCTGCAGATGCAGCCGAGTCACGCAGATATCCGAGGATAACCTCGGTCGTCAAGCGGGCTCGGGCAAATACAACTGTCTGGACCTGCGCTTCCAGAAATTGTTCAGCGATCCTGGTAGCCTCGAGTGTATAAGACCGGCGTATCCCCAGTGCCTGGTCGACAACCGGTGGATTATAAATAATGATTTGCTTCTCAGCACGGGGAGATCCATCGAGATCTGCAGAAACCAGAAAAGCCGGTTTTTCGATCAACTTTTCTGCGAGTTCCTTGGGGTTGGCAATTGTTGCAGATGTGAGAATGAACTTTGGGTCCGATCCGTAGAATCGGCACAGCCGCCGCAGCCTGCGCAGGACATTGGCTACATTGGAGCCGAAAATACCCCGGTAGACATGCAGTTCATCGATCACAACCCAACGCAGGTTTTCCAGAAAATCCACCCAGCGAGGGTGATGCGGCAGAATACCCATATGCAGCATATCAGGGTTTGTGATCAGGATGCGGACATCCTCGCGAACACGTCGGCGCTGTGCCTGCGGCGTGTCGCCATCATACGTTGCTGCCGGTACACTTTGCCCTGTTTTCAGACTCCGCTGGAAGCCGGCAAGTGCTGCAGCCTGGTCCTGTGCAAGCGCTTTCGTTGGAAACAGATACAACGCTCGAGTTTCAGGTTCATTCAGCAGCGTTTGTAATACTGGAAGTGTGTAGCAGAGCGTTTTACCCGAAGCAGTCCCCGTCTCGATGACTACATTCTGGCCAGAGAGCGCTGCCCTGACAGCTTCAGCCTGATGTGTGTACAGTGGTGCTGTCCCCTGCTCTTCCAAAATTTGAACAAGAACCGGATCAAGCGACTCGGGAAAAGGGGCGCAATGCGCCGGCCTGGCAGGTAATCGCTCCCAGGCTGAGATATTCTCCATGATAATGGGGTTGTCCTGCAGTTGATTCAGAACCTTTTGAACAGTCATAACGAGTCCCCAGCCCTGGGTTCTCTACCCTTTTTTCGTTTTACGGCGCGATTCCTTTTTTGTCTTTATCACCAGAACCTGTTCAACTTTGCGCCCTTCCATTTCACGAACCTCAAAGCGGAACGTCCCCCAATTGAACTCATCCCCAACCTGGGGAATTCGGTCGAGGCAGGTCATCATAAAACCGCTCACGGTCTGGTAATTACTCTCCTTTTCCTGCGGTAGTTTGCGAACTGCAAGAATCTCCTTGAATTCATCAATAGGAAGCATTCCCTCAAGCAGCCATTTATCTTCTGATATCATCACAACGCCGGGTATCTGCTGCTCTCCTTCCTCCGGGAGATCTCCCACGATCGCCTCCAGGATGTCGAAAAGCGTTACCATTCCCTGAATTCCACCATACTCGTCCAGAACAAGCGCTGTCTCAGCATGGTTCTGGCGAAACCTTTCCAGTATCTTCAAAGCAGCAAGCCCTTCAGGGACAAATAAAGCCGGGCGAAGCACAGCCCGTGGATTGATTGATCCTTCATCGAGGAGCTGCACAAGCAGGTCCCGTGCCGATACAATTCCCAATACTTTATCGAGGTGTTCTTCCGCTACAGGGTAATAGGAGTGCCCACAGGATTTTACCTTGTTTATGATTTCCAATTCGGATTCACTCAGATCCAGCCAAACAAGTTCAGTCCGGGGAGTGATGATTGCCTCTACGCGGCGGTCGGCAAGGCGGAAAACATGTTCCACCATCTCTTCCTCGACCGGATCAAAAACCCCGGTTTCAGCCCCCTGATCGATCATCAATCGAACATCTTCTTCAGTAACCGCTGGTTCAGAAGCTGTTTGCGCCCCTATCAAACGAACGACCGTGGTCGTTGAAACACTCAACAGCCAGACGAAAGGAGAAGCGAGCCGCGAAATGAAATTCATCAGCGGTGCTACATTCCCCGCTATCGATTCGGGTTTGCTCATACCCAGGCGTTTTGGCACCAGTTCCCCCAGAACAAGAGACAAGTAGGTGATAACGACTACAACAATTCCAAGGCTCAGGCTCTCGGCATATGGGGCAAGGTTTTCTATACCGGAAAAAAAAGGAACAAGGTGTACTGCTATCCGGGCACCACCAAAAGCACCAGAAA
>Ga0272441_10002545_pt1 | contig 36564 bp, 38 predicted proteins | sample SSMProp6N_FD_193582 | JGI IMG/M metagenome (GOLD analysis project Ga0272441, IMG submission 193582) | Marine sediment archaeal communities from Little Sippewissett salt marsh, Falmouth, MA, United States - SSM-Prop-6N | ecosystem: Environmental > Aquatic > Marine > Wetlands > Sediment ...
TAGCTTCGTGCCCATCACATGTAAGCGCGTAAAGGGGAGGAGATCTCCGGATTCTCCCCCCCCTTTTTTGATACTGGCAAGAGATCATTTAATAGCGGAAGAGTGCCGCCATGAATGCGTTGTCGGGAATGTCACTTTTCTTCATGGCATACACTGTTCCGCCGCTTGAGATCGTCTGGACAGCGGCAAAATCGAGGAGATCAATATTGCCCATTCGTGACTTTTTTTCCAGCACGACTTCGTGTGTTGTGGGGTTGAACGTGCCCCACTGCTGTGTTCCTACGGCGACAAACAGTGTCCCGATTCTTCCATGATGTGAGGCCTGCACGATTTCCTTCACGTCGGTGGATGCTCGGCCCGTGCCGAGATACTGTCGATACTGCTCAATGGCGTTCGTTTTTTCTTTTGTAAAAAGCGGGTCGACGAGCTGAATTCCGAGATCACGGAGCTCTTCTGCAACCAGCCCCCGAGGATTGCCCGATATTCCTCTCTCTGCGAGATAGGGGTACGTGTTCGCTTCTCTATAAATGGGAAACAGATAGTCTACACCGGCGAAGATGAGCGGCATCTTTTTGTCTTTGAGAAGCTCACGCAATCCCACATCAACTTGCTTTAAGTATTGAAGGATTTTCTTTTTTGTCGGTTCACTTCCCGTATGGCGTTGACGATGTTTCTCAAATTCGTCGAGGTTGAGAGCTTCATCGAGATTGTCCGGGACACCTTGCAGCTCCACTTCCTCGGCACTGTATCTCGAGCAGTCGATGAGACGCACGCTGCTCTGACAGATTGCCAGAACATAAAATTCCGGGTTGTCACTGAAAGCCGGAATCAGGGGTTTAATGTGGAAACGGTCTGAGACGACGACCAACTCGTCGTACTGCATCGGAAGGCGGTAGAAGGTAAATGAAAGTGGTGAAAGGAATACTGCAAGACAGTCGCTTTGATTCTGCCAAAATGGTACATCACTGATAAGATCAATGGCAGGTTTCAATAATTCTTTGGCCTCCTGCGGTCGGAGGTCGCTTGCGGTTAATTTTTCTTCCGTCACACGGAGCAGGTTCTTATATCTGATCTGATTTTGCTGTGTTTCAGACCCCTTATGATGTGTCGGCATGTAAATTGACACACACAATCCTTCCTGTTTTTCCATGATAATTCTGAGTTTTTCTCGGGATAGATGGTTCATGTGAACAACCTCCCTTAATATTATTGTATGGGTGAATGGTGATATCGCTCTCCAGCGTTTCACGACATTGTTACCGCTGCAACACCTGTTATCCCGGAAGCAGGGATTTCAATGCCGATACGATGTGGTCGACATTTTCCTGCGAACATGAATGTCCCATGAGGCCGATTCGCCAGATTTTTCCCTTCAGGGGTCCGAGGCCACTTCCGATTTCCGTATTGTATTGATCGAGAAGGCGCTTTCTCACTGCTGCATCGTCGACGCCCTCGGGAATGACAACGGCGTTGAGCATGGGGGTCCTAAAACGTTCATCCACGAGCATAGTCAATCCGAGGCCTTGCAGCCCTGCGACGAGTTTTTTGTGGCACCTCTGGTGTCTCGCCCAACTCTTTTCAAGGCCTTCTTCCAGCACGAGGCGCAGCGCTTCTCTCAAGGCGTAAATCATGCTGATAGGCGCTGTATGATGGTACACCCTGTCCGGTCCCCAGTATTTTCCCAGCATGGTCATATCGAGATACCAAGACTGGACTTTTGTGGAGCGATTTCTCAACTTTTCCATTGCTTGCGGACCGAATGTCACGGGCGCAAGTCCCGGGGGACAGCTGAGGCATTTCTGGGTGCCCGAGTAACAAACGTCGATATGCCATTCGTCGATCTTCAACGGTGCGCCTCCGAGAGACGTTACGGCATCGACAACAAGAAGTGCCTGCCGGTCGTGGACAATTTTGGAAACCTCTTCGAGAGGTTGAAGAACTCCGGTTGACGTTTCGGCGTGTACGATGCATACGACCTGTGCCGGAAAATCCTCAAGGGCACTTTCCACCTGTTTCGGCGCAAAGGATGTTCCCCATTCAGTATCCACTCGTTTGAAAACTCCTCCGCATCGTTCGACAATTTCACACATGCGCTGTCCGAAAACGCCATTTACACACACCATGACGTGATCACCTTCCTCGATGGTATTTACTAGTGCGGCTTCCATGCCGGCGCTTCCCGTTCCCGAAATAGGAATGGTAAATTGATTGTCCGTCATGAAAACGGCTCGGAGCATTTCCTGAACCTCTTCCATTACGGAGAGGAATGCCGGGTCGAGATGCCCTACAACGGGGCACGACATGGCATCCATAACGCTATCGGGAACATTACTGGGACCGGGTCCCATCAGGATACGCCGCGGAAGAGAAAGGTCTTTGTATTGTATGCTCATCGAATTCTCCTTTCGTATGGCGAAACGAAATGCTCGTGCATATAATTTACCGGCGGTGTGGTGTCACCTCCGGATTAACTAAGTATTCGGGCACCTGTCCACGCACGCCGGCCAGTAAATTTTCCGCCGCCATGACAGCCATTCGTGAACGTGCGGTTACCGTAGCACTGCCCATATGAGGCACGATGAGGCAATTAGGCAGTCTCATGAGCTGGTGATTCGGTGGAAGAGGTTCCGGTTCCGTCACATCAAGTGCCGCATAGGCGATTTGCTTGGTTGAAAGTGCAGTGTACAGTGCATTGCTATCGACGACAGACCCCCGGGACGCATTGACGAGGATTGCCGTTCTCTTCATTTTAGCGAGAGCTTCGGCATTAATCAAGTGATGTGTTTCGGGGCTGAGAGGGATATGGAGGGTTATAAAATCTGCCTTAGAATAGAGCTCATCCAGTGTTTTACACAGGACGGCACCGGCGGATTCGCCTCTCTCCTTTCGCATTCGGTAATCGTGATAGATGACCTCCATATCAAATCCCTTTGCCCGTTTGGCCACTTCGATGCCAATCCGCCCCATGCCGACGATGCCCAGCGTCTTATGGTGAATATCCTGTCCCAGCAACACCATGGGTTTGAAGGTGTTCCACTTGCCGTTACGTATATAATCGATACCTTCGCCGATGCGTCGTGAAGCGGCCATGAGAAGAGCAAATGTGAAATCAGCCGTTGTTTCTGTAAGGGCCCCAGGAGTATTGCCAACGAGAATACCCCGTTCAGTGGCGGCCCCGATGTCAATGTTGTCAAAACCGACGGCGTAGTTGCTGATTACCTTAAGCTGTGCTCCGGCGGCATCCATGACATGAGCATCGATGGTGTCGGTGACAAGGCACAGGACACCCTCGGTTCCTCGAATCCTCTCAATAAGTATGTCGCGGGGGGGTGGTAGTTCTTCAGGCCACACGTCGGCGTTGCAAGCTTCGAGGACCATATTCAGTCCTGCTTCGGGTATACTGCGAGTGACGAAAACTCTCGGTGTGTGCATATCAGCCCGTTTTTATTTTTTGTTGTAGGGCAGAATAAACCTCGTTGTGCAGTGGAGTTTCAATACCCAATACGCGACCGGTCATTACCACGTATCCGGTAAAGGTCTCGATCTCTGTTTGCCTTCCTTTTTCAAAGTCAAGCTGCAGGGATGTCTTCGTTTCGTAGGGAAAGTTTGCCGTAATATCGAGAGATTGCTGTACAATCGTATCCGGAAGCGGTATGTCTTTTGCCTGGGCGATAGTTTCAACTTCTCTCATCATTTTCTCGAGCATGGTCCGGTATCGGTCATTCTCCATTATTTCACCCAGTGATTTACCGGTCATCGAGGTGATGCTTCCCAGAGGACCGACAAACAGATACTTGGACCAGACATCCACTGCGATAGTATCTGAGAGCACCGCGTTAATGCCGGCGTTCTTCAGGATTGATTCTATGTTGCTGAACGGGGCGGAAGGGCGGTCTTCAGGCCCGAAAAGCAACTTGCCGGAACCCCCGACTTGTTCTATCACGCCGGGGCCTACTATGTGTGAACTGATGTAGACACACCCATTCAAAATGATGCCGCGTGGTAAAAGAGCTGTGAGGCGCTCTGCATTATCGACGCCGTTCAACAGGGGAATGACGATGGAATCGACATGAAGATTGTCGGCAATTGACCGTGAAGCCGTATCGAGGGCATATCCTTTTACACAGAGGACTACGAGATCGAGGGACCCCAGTTCGCGCGGATCATCCGTCGCGAGAGAGGGTAAAACGGTGAGTGTTTCCTCCGGTGTTATGAGTTTGAGTCCGTTGTGCCTGATGCGTTCCAGGTGATCTCCCCGCGCGACGAAGAACACATCGTGTTCGTCTGATGCGGAGTATCGGAGCGCAAGTTTCCCTCCATAATACCCGCCGACGCCTCCTATTCCGATGATTGCTGTTTTCATACTACCGTTTCTCCGGTGCTATTTTTTTACGATAGAAGGGATCCACTGGAAGACCGGTTCAAAGTACTTTTTTACCTGACCGGGTTTGGGTATCATAAAGACAAAACCCTTCTTTTGCTCGGGGACCAGTGCGATGTGTTTGATAATCCCCGGATCGGGATTCTGGTCCATGAATTTCAGTAAATGCTCACGAACTCGTATGCCCTCATAGTAGAGGAAAAAATCGTCATGCCCCCACATAATCTTTTCCCGTTCCAATCGGGCTTCGTTCGTTATTTTGGGGCCTCGAAACCCTGCGTATTTCACCTCGATCAGATGACCCTCACCGGGTAGCCGCTGTTTGACATATAATGTAATAAACAGTCGATCGTATTTCATGATGAGTTTCGATACGGGGAGATAGAGCCACGAATGCCTCGGAAGCATTGTAATCGTTGCGTCGACCTGTGAGATGGGCCCCTGGTTTTTAATATAGAGGTTTGCGTGATATCCCACGAGACCGCCGATATTGGTAAACGTCTGATCATCGGGGCGTGTCGTATCAATAAGATCGTTAAATGCCGAAAGGTACAGGCGTCTGTTTTTCCGTCTTCCTCTGAAATAGCCATATGTCAGAAGGAAGGTCATCGCAATAAAGAGCAAAAAAACAGGTGTTGTGACGATATCATTAACGTTTTCAAACATATTATATACACTGTTCGATGAGTTTGGATGCAATATTCTCCGAAATATCGAACAGATGCCTTTCTTTTCCCTCGATGAGAGACGGTGAGAATCTCACGCGCTCCATCGGTGTGGTGTCTTTCAGGTAGTCTCGCATGATTGTTTCCACTTCGTCTGCCATTTTGCCGTTTTCATCGGTGACTTTGTTGTTGACCATGAGACGAAGGGGGAGATTCAACTCGCGCAATCCGTCGATCAGTCGCTGTGATTCACGCAACGAAAGGATATCCGGGTTAAATACCAGCGCAACGGTGCAATCTCGCCCCTCGAGGATTGCACTTAAGCTTACATAATTGTATTTCAGTGATTGGAGCCGTTTCAGCACGTCGTCATCTTGTTCATCGTAGCTGAGCACGATTCCGGCGTTTTCGACACCCCGTATCTTCTGTATTGTGTATCGCTTCTCCAGGATCCTCTTTCTGATCTGAATCAGACGGTCGATCCAGGTTATCGTTACCTTTGGGAGGGCGAGAAACCGGAGGGTAAGTCCGGTCGGCGGCGTATCGAAGATGATGTAATCGAACTCTGTCTCGCTGCGAATCGTATCCTCGATACTGGTCAGAAGCGCATATTCTTCGATTCCCGGCGAGTATTTCAGCACGGAGAAGTAATTGTCCAGGTTGAGTGCCTGAAGGTACCGATACGTGCCGGAGAGAACATCGATCTCTCTCTTTAAATAGTCGCGAGAGAGTTTTTGCAAATCAACCTCTTTAAGGTAGAGATTGTCGGTGAAACGTGTCTTCCTGTCGGTAAGGGTGACGTTGAAAATATCACCGAGATTGTGAGCCGGATCAAGCGATTCGATGAGGACGCGGCTGTCCTGTGAGAGCTGCCATGCCGCTGCAGCGGCAATGGTCGATTTCCCCACGCCGCCCTTTCCGGTAAAAAAGAATATTTTCATCAGTCAATCCCCAGGGTCCCACAGAGTTCTGCCAGCATGTCGCTGCTGTCTTCAGCCCTCTTGTGCAGGATTTTCAACTCCTTTTCCATGAACGGCAGGAGCTCGACCGCCAGAAATGTCGGCGGTGAAGGAAACCCGACAAATGATCCCAGGAGCAGCAGGGAAAAGATATTTTCCAACTCCTCCATTTCCACGATAGTCAGGGCAGCCGCATTTTCACGGTGCATGATGTGCATATCGGACAATAATTGCTTTAGATATGAGAATATGGAACTGCCCATAAACGTGATCTCGTGAATGCTCTTTGTTGACCCGGTGCACGGCTTGAAAGCCGTGCACCGGCGGGTTCGATTGTTTCTTCATTTCCGGAGGTGGGTACTATCTCCAGTGCTCTATTCCTCTGTCTTTGAATATGATTTTCTGAAGTCGATAATGAAGATGAAATTCATGATCAGCATGACAATGAGGATGACCGTGACCGTCCATCCCGGAACAGGTTTCGCCGCAATGTTGCCGGGCATGACGACTGCCAGGAACCAAAGGATGGCGCACGTGACGGTAAACCAGAGGAGCCACGCCGGGATAACCGCAATATTGTGGAATTCCGATCTCAGCTTTGTTCGTACCCAGGCTGCGCCCGTCATGAGGGCAATCGCTGCGATCAGCTGGTTGGCTGCACCGAAGGAGCCCCAGATGATCAGCCAGTTACCGCTCCAGGCAAGGTAGATGCCGATGGCTGCGGGGATGACCGAGGCGATCCAGCGGTTTGTCAGGGCATTATATGCTGCAGGAGCGGTTTCCTTCATCGGGGTGGCCATTTCTGCCACACAGTAACGCCCCAGTCGATTGGTCGTATCCAGGGTGGTCATGGCAAATGCGGCGACCCACATGCCGGCGAGAACCTTGAGGTACTGTGCCGGTATGAAACCGAGCCACGTTGCGCTCACCATGTCGGCGTACGACTGGATAAAGAGGTTGGCCCTCGTCAGTTTCACGGAAGCGGAGGCCTTGGTAAACATGTCACCCCAATTACCTGCGTTCAGCGTCTCCGCCGTAACACCGGCGTTCTGGAGAGCCGTGTAGCCGAAACCGGCAATGGCGACAATGACAACGGTTGACAGGAATCCTTCCGTAAACATTGAGCCATAGCCGATGAAGAGCCCTGACGTTTCCTTGTCGAGCTGCTTTGATGATGTGCCCGATGCCACGAGTGAATGGAACCCGGACAGGGAACCGCAGGCGATGACCAGCGGAATTGCTGGCCAGAACGGTGTCGGTTTCCCGCCGATAAGAACGGGGGCGAAACTTGAGAATGCCGGAATTTCAAAGCCCCTGAATGCAAAGACGGCACCGAGAAACCCGATCAGAAGACCCGCATAGAGGAGCCAGGAGTTCAGATAGTCCCGTGGCTGCAGGAGTACGTTGACCGGAATTGATGCTGCAATGATAATATAGAAAAAGAGGAAGAGCATCCACGTGTTGTACGATGCCTTAATGGGAAGTTCGACACCGAGGACAATTGCGCCAATCAGCAGGACTATGCCGATTACCGTGGCCACATTGAAGTTCATCTTGACACGGTACAAGAGCACGCCGAGGATCAGCGCCGCAACGATCATCCAGATAAAGGCGGACGCGATAGACGGCGTTCTCACGAACATTCCGCCGACGATTGCACCGAACGCCGCCACTACGAGGATCAGGAGGAAGAAAACGATCCAGTAGAAGGACGTTCCCGTCCGTTTCCCCATGATATCGCTGGCGACGAACTGAATCGACTTGCCATCGTAGCGCACCGACGACATGAGGGCCAGATAGTCATGCACGGCGCCAATAAAGACGTTGCCGAACCATACCCAGAGGAGACCGGGAACCCATCCCCAGCAAATGGCGAGGGCCGGTCCGATAATCGGGGCTGCGCCTGCAATCGATGCAAAGTGGTGTCCGAAGAGAACGGGCCGCTTTGCCGGGATGTAGTCGACACCGTCATAGAGGCGTTGGGCGGGCGTTTCCGCCGTGTCCGAGGCCCCGACAACATCCCTCTCTATTTTCTTGCCATAGGTAAAATAGAGGATGAAGTAGATGAGAAAACCGATAATAATAATTAATGTTGTCATACATTACCTCCTTTCGGATGCTTAGTTGATTAACGTAAAAACAACCTTATAAAATAAAGTTGGCCAATGCTGACATTTTTGGTGGGAACCATTCTGTAGATCATGAAAATAAAGGATTTCTGCATATCACTATCTCTCAATAATATGTAAAAACTACCTCTTTCAAAGGGCAATGTCAAATTTATTTTAAAAACTAATAACATAGTCGAGGAGGCGTGTTTTTCACGATGAACCCATGACGGCTGTCAGCCGGTACATCGATCATATGAGTGATATTGTTGAGCCCGTTGACTTTTCCCATTGTACCTCTGGCTCATGTGTACTATTTTAGTAGAGTGTTATGGTAGGGAAACCCATAGGGGGATCCCTGATTTATCCTATGTAAAGTTCTTACACGGGCATCAGAAAAATAGCGACAGATATTTCCTTGACAAATCGATCTTTCACTCTAAAATTATAAAAGATACTGACAGGTTGTTTGTAGGGCGAATGAAGGTACCTTGAACACACCATTCACGGTGATCGGGGCGATCATGATCCTCTTCATGCGCAGACAAAACAGACAGTGCTTATTGTTCGAACTGATAACGTCATCTCTCTTTTTTCCATTCACCCTTGTCGATAGCGGGTATTTGCAACACCAAGTTTTCTATAAATTCAATTGTATAATGTCGAGGTGAAAAAATGGGACACAATACAGGCGGTGGCACTCAGGGTGCTAATGAATTCGAGATCGGTAGCAAGGTGCGGGAACTGCGGAAAAAAAGACAGTTTACCCTAGAGGATATCGTCACAAAAACCGGGTTGACGAAATCCGTTCTGGAGGACATCGAGGGCGGAGATTTTATGCCACCCGTGGCGACGCTCATTAAATTGGCAAAAGCCCTCGGTGTCGGAATGGCCTATTTCTTCGAGGAAGAAGCGGCGCCACGAGAAAGAATCTCGGTAACGAGAAGTGGCGAGCGCATGAAGCTCAAGCGACGTCCCCATCACCATGAGGGAGAGGTCGATTATGTCTATGAGACACTGGAGACACGGAAACCAGACAAGCATATGGAACCGCTCTTCGTTGAATTTTTACCCATGGAAGTCAGCGATATGGTGTTCGTGAACCATGAAGGGGAGGAGTTTCTGTATGTCCTTGAGGGAACGCTGGAATTTCGTTCCGATGATCGTGTCGAGGTACTGCGACACGGTGATGCCATTTACTTCGATTCAGATATCAATCACAGCTTTCGATCGCTAACCGATAAACCGGCCAAGGCTGTCGTGGTAGTCTGGGCGAGAAGGTGATGGGGAAGAGAAAATCATGGTTGAGATTCGTTTTCATGGTCGTGGCGGACAGGGTACGGTAATTGCGTCAATATTGCTGGCCAAGGCATTGTTTCAGGCCGGATATCAGGTTCAGAGTTTTCCTGTTTTCGGAGTTGAAAGACGGGGTGCTCCGGTTGAGGCCTATGTCCGTGTTGACAAGAAGGACATTCTGGTACGAACCAACGTGTACACCCCCGATCACGTTGTCGTGCAGGATCACACGTTGCTTCAGAGCATCGATGTAACACGAGGTCTGAAACAGAATGGATGGGTTCTTATCAATACGCCAAGCCTGCTCGAGGATCTGAGTCTATTTGGGGGGTATCGATTCGCATATGTGGATGCCAGCAGGATTGCCCTGGCGAATCATCTCGGTACCCGGACACATCCGATCGTCAACACACCGATGCTGGGGGCATTCTCACGGGTATTCGATATGCCTCCAATGGAGGCGATCACCGCTGCGATACGAGAAGAGGTTCCGGTTGATGTGGAAAACAATCTGAAGGCGGCGGTACAGGCATACAATGAGGTGCAAATAGTTGGATTGATTGAGAAAAAGAATAGCGATGAGCACTAGCACAGCAAGAAGACCAATCATCGAAGAGCACTTCGTGGTGTACAGGAGCTGTATGCATCTGCCTCGCCCGACAAATGAGGTAGGGAAGAGGAATAGAAAATGACAGACAGAGAAGAAACAAGAGAGCTGGTTTCGTTGTTGATCCCATGTTCGTCCATGTCGACGGAGAGTAACAAAACGGGTTCGTGGCGGTTTCTCAGGCCTCGCTATGATGAAAAGACCGCACCATGCAGTACGGCGTGCCCGGCTGGCGAGGATATCTCCCGAATTGAGATGCTGACGACACAGGGCCTGTTCAAAGAGGCGTGGGAGACCATACTGAAAGAGAATCCCTTTCCCGCTGTGTGCGGGCGCGTGTGTTACCATCCGTGTGAAGGGCGGTGTAACAGAGGCGAGTTTGATGAGGCAATTGCAATACATACGCTCGAGTGCTTTCTCGCTGATACGGCGCAACGCAATGAGTTCAAGCCGGCAATGAAAAGAATGCCGGCAAAGAAGCAAAAAATAGCAATTGTCGGGGCAGGGCCGAGCGGGCTTGCCGCGGCATATTTCCTGACCATGCTCGGGTATGCGTGTGATGTGTTCGAGACCACACCGGAGGCCGGTGGGGTGCTCCGCTGGGGAATTCCACTGTATCGTCTCCCTCTTTCGGTTCTGAGAAGCGAAATCGCGCGAATCGAAGCTATGGGAGTACGGATACACACGGAACGTCATCTTTCACAAGAGTTTCTAAAAGAGGCTGGGTCCTCGTATGCTGCCGTATTTATGGGATGTGGTCATGCGCGGTCGCGAAAGCTGAATATTCCCGGTGAAGAGAGCGAAGGTCTCGAGGATGGCCTGCGGTTGCTCAACGGTGTCCGTCGTGGAGAGACGCCGTCAATAAGTGGGACGGTGGCCGTAATCGGAGGCGGCAACACTGCTGTCGATGTTGCACGCAACGTGATACGTCTCGGTGGTACCTCACTTCTCGTTTATCGCCGGCGCCGAGAGGATATGCCGGCGTTCGAGGAGGAGATCGGGATGGCAATCGAAGAAGGTGTGAATCTGATGGAGCTGCTCGCGCCGGTGAAGGTGGCACGAGACGGTGACGGCTACGCCTTGGAGGTACAACCGATGATGGTTGCAGGCACTGATGAAGATGGTCGTGCCGCTATCCGCCCTGCCGATAAACCGACCAATGTGCTGAAAGTACAGAAGATTTTCAAGGCAATCGGCGAAGAAGCGGTAGAGGAATGGTTTACACCTCCTGCGGATGGTGAAGAACCCCTTATCCTTAGTAATTCAGTAGTTGTTTGTCCTCAGCAAGGTCCTGTTCTGATCTATGGCGGTGATCTGACAAACCGCATAAAGAGTGTTGTTCATGCAGTCGCATCGGGAAAGGAAGCGGCGATTGTGCTGGATGTATTTTTCTCCAAGGGTAGAGAGGCGATCGAGCCGACACTGAACCGCTGTCGCGTGGGCAACGGGCCGTCACTTTCCATGGAAGTGTACACGGAAGGACCGCGCAGTTTCAGAAATCATCATGTCGTCGAGTATGACGAAATCAACAGTGAATACTTTGAAATGGCCTCGCGGATTTCTCAGCCAAGGCTTGTCATAGACGAACGGCTCAGCACCTTTGATGAAATAGATCTCAAAATTTCTGCCAACCTTGCTATCAGAGAAGCTGAGCGTTGTTTCAATTGCGGTATCTGTAATCAGTGTGACAATTGCCATCTCTTCTGTCCCGATCTCGCTGTGTGCAGGGATGACAGTGCGCAGGGACGGCACATCAATTATGACTACTGCAAGGGGTGCGGAATCTGTGTTGTCGAATGTCCCCGCAATGCAATGGTCCTGGAGGAGGAAGGTCAATGAAACGTGTTGTTGAAGGAAGCCAGGCAGTAGCGGAAGCGGTGCGTCTGGCACGGGTGAATGTGATTTCCGCCTATCCTATAACACCGCAGACCCATATCGTAGAGTTTCTATCGGAATATTGTGCCAACGGGACCCTGGATGCCCGGTTTATAAGGGTCGAAAGCGAGCATTCAGCCCTTGCGGCATTGATCGGAACGGTGAGTACGGGTATCCGTGCGTTTACCGCCACGTCGGGTCAGGGGTTGGCACTGATGCACGAACTTCTGCACTGGGCATCGGGTGCTCGACTTCCCATTGTCATGGCAGAAGTCAACCGGGCATTTGCCCCCGGATGGAACATTTGGGTCGATCAGACCGACAGTCTCGCTCAACGAGATACGGGGTGGATTCAGATGTACTGTGAGAACAGCCAGGAGGTTCTCGATACCGTTTTGCAGGCCTATCGTCTGGGAGAACTGGTGAATCTGCCGGTGATGGTTGTTCTCGATGCATTCTTCCTCTCCCATACATATGAACCTGTCGATGTGCCGGACCAGGAGTTGGTTGACCGTTTTCTTCCCTCCTATGAGCCCAAGTTCCAATTAGATACGGAAAATCCATGTGCATTCGGTTCTCTTGTCACGCCGAATGCCTACATGGAAATGCGCCATAGCATTGCCGAGGCCATGGATGCAGCCCTGGTGCACTTCCCCCGGGTCGAACAGGAATTCGAAGAGATTTTCGGACGCCGGCACGGAGGAATAGAACCCGTTTACTGCGACGATGCGGATGTTATTCTGGTGACATCGGGCACCGTGACGAGTACAACACGACAGGTGATTGAAACTCTGCGGGCGGAAGGGGAAAAAGCGGGGCTTTTGAAAATGAAACTCTTCCGACCGTTTCCTGTAGACATAGTACGGGAAATTCTCGCATCGGCGAAAAAGATTGCGGTGATTGATCGTAATTTTTCGTTCGGGGCGAGTGGCATTTTTGCCCAGGAAATTCGGGCAGCACTGTGCAACGTTGCCAGACGTCCTGCGGTTTTCGGATATATCGCAGGAATTGGGGGTCGTGATGTCACGGTTGATGTCATCGAAGAAATTTACTGGAATACGAAACGGAGTGAAGTTCCGGAAAAAGAAAGTGTCTGGATGGGACTTCAGGAGGTATAAATAATGGAACTGAGGACTCACAATCAGGAATATATGTCACCTGGACACGTGGCATGTCCCGGGTGCGGGGCGGCAATAGCCATGCGATTTCTCTTAAAAGCACTGGGAGATAAGACTATCATTGTCTTACCGGCCTGTTGCTGGTCTATTATCGCAGGCCCGTATCCCCAGTCGACGCTACACGTTCCTGTTATCCATAGTGCCTTCGAGGCGGGGGGCGCGGTTGCCAGTGGAGTGAAGGCGGCGCTTGATGTAAAGGGGGATACCGAAACAACGGTGGTAACATGGGCCGGTGACGGCGGGACGTTCGATATCGGGTTTCAGGCCTTGAGCGGTGCGGTGGAACGGAACGAAGATTTCATCTACGTTTGTTACGACAACGAAGCCTATATGAACACGGGAATTCAACGAAGTTCATCCACTCCTTATGGTGCCTGGACAACTACGACCCCGGGGGAAGAGTGGAAAAAACTCCGGAAGAAGAATATCGTTGAAGCCCTCGTTGCCCATCGGATTCCCTATGCCGCGACGGCGAATATCGCATTTCCAGAAGACCTGTTCAGGAAGGCCCGGAAAGCAAAATCGATTAAAGGATCGAAATTCCTTCACATATATGCCAGCTGTCCAACAGGATGGCGGATTCCATCGGAGATATCGATAAAGATTGCTCGCATGGCGGTGCAGACCAATATCTTTCCTCTGTATGAAGTTGAAGATGGCGTGAAATACACTATCAACTACAAACCGAAAGAGTTTCCCGTAAGTGAGTACTTCAAACTGCAAGGCCGGTTCAGACATCTGACCGATGAAGATCTTGCTGTTATTCAGGAAATGGTGGACGAAGACTGGAACCTTCTCCTTCGAAAAGCCGGTGAACATCCCTGATGGTGAAACACCCGAACCGGTTGAACTCTGTGACTGCTCGCCGGGGTGAAGCAGACAGAAGAGTTCTGTAAACCGTGATTTTCCCCGTTGACGACGTTCCCTGCTTTCATTCATTATAATCATCTGTGCCTCGCTTTTTTCGATGTGCTTCCGCCCGTCGAAGGTAATCTAAGAATGTGCATACAAGGGTTATGCAGGATAGCGCCGTGTGAGGGGGATTGTATGTAAGGCTTTCTTTCTCTTGAAATAATTTGCTATTTTTTTAAAAAACAATGTGGTAGTCAATTGCGATTGTAACGAGTTCGGGTGTAATAGGGACGAATATTATACGATGGTCCCTGTTGAAAGAGGAAGGGTTGAATGTCCCGAAAGGTGTCGAATGAGGGCCTGAAAGAAAAAGTCAGCTCTCTGGAATGTGAAATTGCCGCACTGAAAAAGGAAAAGAAAACTCTCGTCAAAGATGAGGAGCGTTTGCGGATTCTCTACCAATCTTCGTTTGAGGGACTGGGCTTGCATGAAGAAGGGAAAATTCTCGATGCAAATCCGGCCCTGGCAAGGATGACCGGCTACTTGCCGTCTGATTTGATCGCAATGGAAGTGACCGAACTTGTTACTTCCGAGTGGAGAAATTGTGTTCTGCGGAATATACGATCGGGTTATGAAAGCCCGTATGAGGTGATTGGTCTGCGGAAGGATGGCACGGTTTACCCGATGGAGATACGGGGAAAGAACGTCTCTTTTGAGGGGAAAGAGTCACGTGTCATTTCGATGCGCGACATTACGGAGCGCAAACAGGCCGAGGAGTTATACCGAACAATGGCCGAAAAATCTCAGGCGGGGGTGTTCATCATCCAGGCTGGGGAATTCAAGTATCTCAACATGAATTGCGCAATGATAGCAGGGTATACACCGGATGAACTGGTGGGTAAGTTCGAAAGTTATATTATTCATCCATATGACTGGACGAGTATCGCGGAAAACACCCGAAACATGCTGAAAGGCAAGCAATCATCTCCCATTGAGTTTCGGGTGATCACGAAAGACGGAAAAGTGAAGTGGCTGATGCAGGCAATTACATCGATTACCTATCAGGGCAAGCCGGCGATTCTCGGAAATGTTATGGATATTACACAGTTGAAGGAAGCCAGTGAAAAACTGGCTGATCTCGAGGCCCTTGAGGCATCAATTCTTGATGCTATTCCCCATGCAGTCCTGGGTTTTGAAAGCCGCCGCGTGTTTTTTGCCAACAATGCCGTGGAATCCGTATTTGGATGGAAACCGCTCGACTTGATCGGCAAGAGCAGCCGGCTACTCTACCGCAATGACGAGGATTATGAGAATATCGGGAAGGCATTTTATGATGACGAGGAAGAAAAAAGAGTCTCCATCGAGGAGTTTCCCTGCAGGACGAGTGACGGTCGTGATATTGTCTGTATGGTGAGCGGCGCGAAATTCGGAGAGAGTGCAGAGGATCGGAAGGTAGTCGCGGTATACGAAGATGTTACCGAACGGGTTCGGATGAATGAGGCGCTCCGTGAGGAAAAGGATCGAGCACAGAAATACCTCGATATTGCCGGCGCCATTATTTTAGCAATTAATCCCGACGGGAACGTGTCTCTGATCAATCAAAAGGGTTGTGAAATATTACAATACAAACAGCAAGATATTATCGGTAAAAACTGGTTTGATAATTTCATGCCGGCTAAGATACAAGACGAGGTGAAGGCGGTGTTCTCGAAATTATTGGCAGGTAAAATCAGGCCTGTTGAGTATTTTGAAAACCCCGTCGTCACAAAGGATGGTGAGGAGAGGATTATCTCGTGGCACAACACCATAATCAGAGATGACGCCGACAATGTGGTGGGAACCCTGGCCTCGGGTGAGGACGTTACGGAACAAAAGCGCGCGGAAGCGAAACTTCTCGACTATTATCGAAGACTGCGGCTTCTCTCGTCTGAACTTTCACTGACCGAACAGCGAGAGCGGCAGCAGATTGCGACGGAACTTCACGACGGCATCGGGCAGTCCATGGCAGTGTCGAAAATTAAACTGGATGCCTTGCTGAAGAGTGCGACGTCGGACACCCTCGCGCGCTCGCTTCGGGAAGTGATTGACATAGCGGATCAACTCATCCAGGATACCCGATCCCTGACATTTGAGCTCAGTCCGCCGGTGCTCACTATCCTGGGGCTCGATGCGGCGCTTGAATGGCTGTCAGAGCAGTTCCAGAAAAAGCATGGTATCAGGGCCAAATTCCGGAAGGATGGTCAGATGGGAAAACTGGATAATGATATTTCATTCTTTCTCTTCCGAAGTACCCAGGAATTGCTTATGAATGTTGCCAAGCATGCCCAGGCACATTTTGTGTTGATATCGATGAAAAAATATAGAAAAGAGATACGTGTACAGGTTGAAGATGATGGTATTGGATTGGATACGCGTGTTATCGAATCGCCCATGGATGGCACGGCTGGGTTCGGCATCTTGAGTATACGTGAGAGGTTACATTATCTTGGGGGTAATTTTTCAATGGAATCAGAAAGGGGCAAGGGAACCCGGGTTACAATGGTGGTTCCGACGAGTGTCCCCAAGCGGGTGAAAGGGGAGAAGTAATATGATGATACGTATTATTCTGGCGGATGACCACAAAATTATCAGAGACGGTTTGAGAACCCTGATTGAGAAAGAACCCGACATGGAAGTCGTTGCAGAAGCTGAAAGCGGGAGAAAAACCGTCAAGTTGGCGAAGGAACTTTCTCCCGATCTGGTAATCATGGACATCACGATGCCTGATATGAATGGGATCGATGCCACGCGGGATATTAGTAAAGAAGTTTCGGGGGTAAAAGTGATCGCCCTGTCGATGCACTCCGACAGGCGTTTTGTCACGGGGATGCTCGAGGCGGGTGCATCCGGATATCTGCTGAAGGATTGCGCCTTCGATGAACTGGCCCGCGCCGTGCGCGCCGTGATGGCGAATCAGATGTATCTGAGCCCCAAAATTGCTGACATCGTTGTCGATCGGTACATAAGAAAGTCACACACGGCAGATGCTTCGGCGTTTTCGGTGCTTACCCAGAGAGAGCGGGAGGTGCTTCAGCTCCTCTCAGAGGGTATGACAACGAAGGAAATAGCTTTTCATCTCAGTGTAAGTGTGAAGACGATAGAAACCCATCGCCGTAATATAATGGAAAAGCTCAATATTTATAACATTTCCGATCTGGTCAAGTATGCTATACGGGAGGGATTAACCACACTTGAGACGTAGTGACTGCCAGATTTCACACTTTCATCGTACCTCTCTTATTAGCCAATTCCTGAGCCACATGTCAGGTATTTCGAAATTTTAAAATCAGATATTTCCCGATGGCGCAGATGGAACGTTTGTCCTATAAATCTGTGCAAGATTAGTCAAGTAGTGTCAGTGGCAGTATGACTCGCGAACATGTTTACAGTGTATCGTCCTTTCGATTTAACGACTGCCGATTTCACCGGTATACTTCATCAGTGAGAAGGAAGCGTGGGAAAATGGCTACCAAAATACTCCTCGCAGACGATCATAAAATAATACGAGACGGTCTCAGAACGTTAATCGAAATGGAACCCGATATGGAGGTAGTCGCCGAAGCGGAAAATGGGAAAATTACGGTGAGGCTTGCCAGGGAACTTCTCCCGGATTTGATCATCATGGACATCACAATGCCCGATTTGAACGGCATCGAGGCGACAAAGGATATCACGACAGGTGTTCCCGGTGTCAAGGTCATTGCCCTGTCCATGCATTCCGACAGGCGTTTTGTCATAGGGATGCTTGAGGCGGGGGCGTCGGGATATCTGTTGAAGGATTGTGCCTTCGACGAACTGGCCAGAGCGGTGCGTACCGTAATGTCGAATCAGACGTATCTGAGCCCGGAGGTGGCTGACATAATAATTGACCGATATCTGAGGGGTTCATCCGCAGCGTCAGATACCATTTCGCTGCCTGGCTTGACACCTAGAGAGCGGGAAGTACTTCAGCTCTTGGCGGAGGGGCTGACGACGAGAGAGGCAGCGTATAAACTCGAGGTCAGCTTGAAAACCATAGAAACACATCGGCGGAAAATCATGGGCAAACTTCATGTCCAAAACGTCACAGACCTCATAAAGTATGCCATCCGCGAGGGACTGGCAACGCTCTGAATAAGGAAATCCGTATAAGGCGAGTCTCGCCCTTTCACAGCCTTTTTCACGGAACCAGAATCTTCTGAAGCAACACTTTTCCCTTGAAGAAGAATGGGGAATTCATTACAATTATCGTAAGTAAAAAAGAGGAGGGAAGAGATGCCAACGTACGAATATCAATGTCTATCAAAAGACTGTCAGCATATATTCACCGTTGCTCAGTCTCTTGCCGACCATGAGAAAAAGAAAGTCCGGTGTCCTAAATGCAAGGGGAGAAGGGTCACACAACTTCTGTCGGTTTTCACGGCAAACACAAGCCGTAAGAGCTAACCCCTTTTTTACATCGTGTTTTTGGTCCGATCTGCACGTAGTACATGATCAGAGAAAATGAGCCGAAGGTGGAATGTGTGGGGTGCGGGTACTGTTGTATCCAGCGTCCTTGTGCGTGTGGGCGAACCATACACTCAGAAGCTATCGCCCGCGGTGAGGTGTGTCCGTCACTTCAGTGGACCGGGGAACGCTACGTATGTGAGCTGATGACGAGGCTAGGAAGCGATGGTGATTTTTACCGGTGGTTGTTACATGCAGGGCAGGGATGTAAAAATTTCCTGAACCCCTGGAGAAATGATGTCAGACAGAGACACGTAAATGAGTAACAGTTTTAAACGGTACGCCGATAGCGCACTGTTTTCGGATGAACATTCTATCAGTCGGGATCGTTGCATTCAGGAATCGTAAAGTAGAATGTTGTACCAACTCCCGGTTGTGAGTCTATCCATATCTGACCGGCATGACGTGCTACAATTTTTTTGCACACTGCCAGGCCGATACCGGTACCGGGATAGTCATCTCTTCCGTGCACACGCTGAAAGATCTCGAAAATGCGTTTCTGGGATGACGGTTCAATGCCTATGCCATTGTCACGAATTGTGAAAATCCACACTCCGCCCGATTTTTCTGCGGAAATATCTATTGTACACGGGTGATTCGCAGAGCGAAATTTTATGGCGTTACTGATAAGATTTAGGAACGCCTGCCGCAGCTGCGACTGATCCGCCATCACGGTAGGAAGGTGGGCGCATTTTACGGTGGCCCCGCTCTCCTCAATCGCAAACTGTAGATCTGAAATAACAGATGCGAATATGGCGTTGCAGTTTGTCGGGGCAAAATTTTTGCCTCTTGTTGTTATGCGGGCATAGGAGAGAAGGTCGTTGATCAACGCCTGCATCCTCTCGGCGCCATTCACCGCAAACGCAATAAATTCATCGGCATCGGGTCCAAGTTTTCCTTTGTAACGACGGGCCAGCAGTTTTAAGAAACCGTCAACCATCCTCAGCGGTTCCTGGAGATCGTGGGAGGCGACATAGGCAAACGACTCCAGCTCTTTGTTGCTTTCTTCCAGGGCCTTGCTGTATTCCCACAACGCCTGATCGGCATGTCTCTTGTCGGTAATATCTTCGATAGCCTCTATAGCGCCAATGATATTTCCTTCAAAGTCTTTCAATGTGGATGCGGTGCACTGCAGCCACATTCCGCCATCTCCTAGGTGCGGGAAGAAATCGGTAGCCTCAAAGGTTCCGTCCAGCAGGGGTGATTTGCTGAGTTTGCGGCGATAAAGACGGGCAACTGCCTCAGGAGGTTCTTCGACGAGGATATCAGCCAGGGACGTTCCTCCCGCGCCATAAAAGTAGTTCCAGGGTTTTTCTTGCCCCATGGCTTCATCAGCTGTGATGCCAGATAGTTCTGCCATTGCCCTGTTCCAGTAAATTGTGTTGTGATCGGGGCCGATAACGTAAATGGGCAGTGGCAGACACTCAAGAATATTTCGCAATTTTTGTTCATTATCTCTCAGTTCGTCCTGTGTCCGTTTCAGGTTTTCAGCCCTCTCGCGAAAGGCCAGACCGTATGACATAAGCACTTCCATCAGTGGCGCTGAGGCGAGGTGGGCAACCTGTGTCCATTTTAAATCCGGTATTTTCAGTGCCAGATTACCGAGGGCAACTTCGTGGAACTCCGAGATTTCTTCGAGAGGAATCTCGGATGTGATCATCTCACGGCCCAGTTCCGCGGCCGAGCTGAGGTATTTTTCCTGTGGTGTGGTGACATATGTTTCAAGAAGGATGGAATACCTTTCTTGAAAGTCATCTCGTGTCATTAATCGATCCCTGCCATTTATATATCAAAATTGCCGCATCATCCGTGTCGTAACTGTCCTGTCGGATGATTCTTTCCGCCAGAGACTGTATGTCTCGGGCCAGGTCTATCAAAGAGTTCGAAGGATCATATATCTCAATGCCGTCAGTGAATATGAGTACAAGATCATTCATCTCCAGTTCTAGGGTCTCGGTATTGAGTTTTCTGAAGCCCCCTCCGACAATTCCGGGATTACTGGCGAGACGAACTATTTTCCTGGTGTCAGTTTCGACTTCCAGCCCTCTCGCAAGTATCGCACGGATGTTTCCGATACCTCCATACGTCATTGTCCCCGCTTTTTCATCGATCACGGCAATTCCCATTGCGACACCACGAGTATCACGAAGCTTCTGGTTGCAATCGGTAAATATTTCTGCAAGTGAGTCATCGAGGTGATGCGATACGAAAGCAATTGCAGCCGTTGCTGCCATCTCGGCACGCTCGCCGTGCCCGAGGCCATCGGCTACGCAGAGGGTAGTTTTTCCCTTTTCCTGCCACCACCCGCATTCATCACCGCAGTGGTGTTCGCCTTTGAAGGCTTTTTTAACACTTGCTATTTTCATTGTTTCCATTTCCTGGTAACGATGCGCGTTCCGTGGCCAACTTCGGATGAAATGACGAACTCATCCATCAGCCGCGTGATGCCCGGCAGGCCTCCCCCCAGGCCGCCGTTTGTACTGAATCCGTCCTGCAGCGCCAATGAGATATCAGCAATTCCCGGTCCGTCGTCTTCGGAGATAATTTCGATGCCGTGCTCACCGTCGCGGCTCACTGTTGCCAGCGTGATGGAGCCTCCCTGATGTGCATGAAAGTAGAGGTTGTTGGCGAGCTCAGACACACTGATAACCACGTAATAGGCGGATATTTGCCTGAACCCCAGTGATTCGGCCAGACTTTTCGCTACACGCCGTGCTTCGGAGATATGATGCTCTCTACTCACCCGAATGAGTGTTGTGCCTGCTGTCGTTTCCACTACTGATCGGACGTCGTTGATCATGAGTTCTTATCCACAAGTATTCTCAGCTGTGAGAGATCTTTTTGATCATCGCAACGGTTATCCTGGTCTGCCCGGGCTTGGACTCTATCGTAAAACGATGGACCAGTCTCCTGGTGCCGGGTAGTCCGGCGCCGAGACCTGCCCCTGTGCTGTAGCCGTATTCGAGGGCCTTGGTAATATCCAGAATGCCGGGACCATTGTCCTCAACGACGACCTGTACTTTGATCCTGCCGTTGTCGGACTTATCGGTGATGGTATAGCGCCCCTGATCGGCATACTGGATAACGTTTCGTGTCAGCTCTGAAATCGCTGTGGCCAGGCGGGTCTGATCGGCTGAGCCGAATCCGAGATTTTTCGCCATTTCCCGTGCCGCTTGCCGTGCCTGTACGACGTCACTCTGCAGCGCGATAACACCCGTGATCTCAGTCATCACTCACCTGCCTCTGTTTTCGGTTATGTGCTGGATCATTTCAAAGCCCTGCTCCAGATTCAGGGCAGTTTTTACGTCTATCAGCTCGCGACCCATCTCCACAAGTGTGAGGGCCACTGACGGCTGCATGCCGCAGATTACCACGTCGGCCCCGAGTATCTGAACCATGGTTGCCGTTTCGTTGAGCATGCGAGCCATATATGAGTCGACAACGTCAAGGGCCGTAATATCTATGACAATGCCCTTCGCCTCCGTTTCATTGATGTTCCGGAGAACATCGGACTGAAATTCGAGGGCATCCTCATCGGTGAGATCGATCTGGATTGAGGTCAGCAGGATATCTTTCAATCGTAATATGGGGACTTTCATCTACATTCTCCATTAAAGGGCTGTTATCTGAGAGTTGATCAATCTGAGCGATTCGGCCACTCCCAGTTTTAAGGTGCCGCACGTTCGAATAGTGGTTAAGTCTATATCGAGTTTCGTCAACGTCTGGGCAGTATCGGGGCTGATGCCGGTAATAACGACCTCGGCTCCCAGCATGCGGGAAGCCGTTACCGTGTCCAACAGGTTCTGTGCCACCCTGGTGTCGATCACCGGCACACCCGTGACATCGAGGAGGACTACCCGCGCTTCATGTTCGACGATTGCCCCGAGCAGATTTTCCATGGTCTGTTTTGCCCGCAGCGTATCGATGACGCCCACCAGGGGCAGGAATACGATTTCATTCCATATCTTGATCACCGGCGTTGACAGTTCGAGGATTGTCTCACTCTGTCGCAGGAGGGTCTCTTCGTATTGCATCCGCTCTCTGATATCCAAAGTATACTGAAGCCCGCCAATGACGGTGCCGTTTCCGTCTCTTAATGGGGCTGCCGTGTTTTCGATCGGAATGACTTCTCCCTGTTTCCTCATCTCGTTTCGAGTCACAAAGACCGCATCTCTCTCCATTGCCCACTGAACTCGACATGTATCAGCTTTACAGTGCGGTGTCTGCAAGAGGTCGTAGCACTTTTTCCCTACAATGTTCGTGAGCTCCATCGCCAACCACTCGCACCCGACAGGGTTCATGAAAACAATGCTAAAATCTTTATCTATCGCAAATATCGGGGTGGGAATTTGGTCGAGGATTGCCAGTTGCATCTCAAGTGGTGTTGAAGAATTCCGTTGGTTTTTTTTCTTTGCCGTCATAGCGCCTTCCTCCTCTATGTGTGTGTTGTCGTTTGCCTTCATGCGCCGATGAATCGTAAAACTCGGTGCGGCGGGCGTGATTGGTCTTTCTTCTGACGTTTCGTTTTCAGAGGGTTATCGTGTCGCTACAAATCTGCTGAGAAAACGTTTCCGCAAAGAGGTGATATTTCTGTACATGCATGAGATGTCCGGAGCAGTGGGATGCCGATACGTGTAGTATTTTGATAGCAGCGTTGCAATACAGTACCTTCTGTTGACGAATGTTTTATTTCCTCTGTTCCTTCGGCTGAGGTTACCCCCTCACCTTTTTTACCTCGTCAATCAGCTTCGGTACGACGTCGTAGAGGTTACCCACAATGCCATAATCGGCCGAACCGAACATGGGTGCGTTTTGATCTGAATTGACGACACATATAACTTTCGCATCGCGAATGCCCGTGAGGTGCTGTACCTGGCCGGAGACACCCAGGCCGATATAGAGATCGGGCTTCACCGATATTCCGGAGATTCCGATACAGAGCTCCTCGGGAAGCCAGTGCAGTTCTTCGGAGATCGGTCTCGTGCAGCCTATCTCGCCACCGAGGGCATCTGCCAGATCCCGTGCCATGGCCAAGTCCTCTTCCTTTTCAATGCCCCGTCCCGCACATACGACGACCCTGGCTTCGGTGATATCTTTCGCTTCCGTTTCTCTCGGTTTGCGTTCGAGCACTGTGGCGGGTGACGACGGTGGTGCCGGAAGCTCTCGAACGGTGCCCTGCCGTCCTTCCTGCTGAGAAGCCGGCTCATACGTCCGTGGCGGGATCGTCGCCATTGCGGGCCGCCTCGTGCTGATCAGCGTCTGCACTGCCGCGCCCCCGTAGGCGAGACGTTTCATTTCCAGAGTATCGCTTCCTTCATTAAGATGCAACTCGATGCAATCGCTACAGAGGCCCGTATTCAAACGGGCGGCGATACGGGCGGCGATTTCCTTCCCCCTCCACGTGGCAGCTACAAGAAATACATCAGGGTCTTCCCGCTGCGCTTCATCGGCAATTACCGGAATATATGCATCCAGGGGCTGATCGTCGGAAAGGGATGCCAGCACCAGCACTTCATCGGCTCCCCTGGCGATGTAGTCATCGGCCATTGTACCACCGCTGTGAAGAAATGCGGTGAGTTTTGTCCCCAGGTGTGCGGCTACATCCCGGCCGATGGTTAACAGTTCCTGTGTATGCTCAGGGTTGTCTCCAAAAATCCACACTCCAGCCATATGTTTACTCCCTTATTTGAATACGCCTTCTTTAACGAGCGCCTCGACAAACCCAGTGATATCTCCCGCATCGCTGCCGAATGTAACACAGCTCCGTTCCATTTTCGCTGCGACCATGCCCGTGGTTTGAAGGCCCGAGTCGTATGTTTCGGAAAGGTCCTCTTTGGTGATCGTGACCACTTCCTTTTTTGATGCCATCAGTGTGTCTTTTACTCCTGGAATCCTCGGACTGTTGATGTCGGGAATTACCGTGATCAGACATGGCAGCGGCGCTGTGGTCACTTCGATACCTTCTTCTACTTTTCGTTCCGCGATGATCCGGTCTCCTTCGATAGTCACCTTCTGAGCAAATGAGATGCAGGGAATACCGAGATTCTCCGCCAGGCGAGGGCCGACCTGCTGGGCGTAAAGATCGCCTGATCCCTCACCGCAGATGATCACATCGAAGTCCATGTTGGCGCCGATTACATCGGCGAGGAGCGTCGCGGTCTGCGACGGCTCGAGGGTATCGAACGACTCGTCATGGATAAAGTAAGCTTTATCAGGGCCTCGTGACAGGGCATCTTTGACCCCCTTTGTCGCTTCAGGAGTACCGACTGTGACGGCGGTGACACTTCCCCCGAATTCATCTCGAAGGCGGGTCGCTTCCTCGATGGCATTTCGGTCGTACTCGCTCACCTTGTAGCCTACCGACCGGAAATCGAGCTCGCCGCCTGATCCCCTCCTGATATATGCTTCATCGATAACCCATTTGTAACAGGCAATAATATTGGGCATACGGTTTTACCTCTCTTTATGAAATAACAACAAAAGAGACAGGTCTCATGATGATACAATGACATGGAATGCCACGACACTCAGACGAGTGCCGGGCATTCCGTGTAGTGCTCTCGTAATACTATCGCAGCACGTTCCCTGAAATAACCATGCGCTGGGCTTCCGAGGTGCCTTCGTAGATTTCGGTGATCTTTGCGTCGCGCATCAGGCGTTCGACCTTTGCGCCTTTGACATACCCGTAGCCACCGTGGATCTGTACCGCCTTGATAGTATGTTTCATTGCCGCTTCAGCTGCAAAGAGCTTGGCCATGGAAGCTTCCTTGCTGAAAGGTACTCCCTGATCCTTCATCCACGCCGCGCGATAGGTGAGGAATCTGGCTGCGTCGAGATCCGTTGCCATATCGGCAATCATCCAAGCAATGGCCTGCTGCCTCGATATCGGTCTGCCGAACTGGACTCTTTCTTTTGACCATTTGATCGACTCATCCAGGGCTGCCTGAAGGATGCCGACCGATTGTGCGGAGATACCGACACGACCGTGATCGAATCCGGTCATCGCGAGCGCGAGCCCATGTCCCACCTTTCCCACGAGGTTTTCCTTGGGTATACGGCAGTCCTTAAAGAGCATTTCCGATGTCTGGGAGGAGCGGAGCCCCATTTTTTGAAAATGTGTACCTGCCTGCATTCCGGGAGTCTCCTTCGGAACGATAAAGGCGCTCATTCCCTTTCTGCCTGCCTCTTTGTCGGTCCAGGCAAAGACGAAATAGGTGTCTCCTGTGGGACCGTTGGAGGTGAAGGTTTTTGTTCCGTTGATGACATATTCGTTTCCATCGAGAGCGGCGGTAGCCGTTGCCGCCATGACATCGGTGCCCGCACCTGGTTCGGTGAGAACAAATGCTCCCAGCTTCTCGCCTTTGGCCATGGGAACCAGGAACTTCTGTTTCTGGTCTTCATTGCCGAACATCAGGGTCAGCATGCATGCGATGCCCACATGGATCGATACGGTAAACCCTGTGGAGGAGCACGAACGGGACAACTCCTCAACGGCAAGGGCATGGGTCAGATAATCCGCACCGGCGCCCCCGTATTCCACGGGAATCGGAACGCCCATCCAATCGCTCTCAGCAAGTTTTTGAAAAAGGTCGGCCGGATGACGGCTGTTTTCGTCAAGCTCTGCGGCGAGGGGTTCCACATACTTGTCGGCGAATTCCCGCATGTTCTGGCGAATAAGTTCTTGTTCCTCTGTGAGTTTAAAATCCATGATTGTTCTCCTTCCTCATTATTGTCGAAATATTTTAGCTTCGGTGTAAGTCGATGTTCTCACTCATGAAGGTTGGTCTCCCTTATCTGTAGTAGTCTCTAACAATAAAGGGATTGTTTTGCAAGATTCAATATGTGATTGTTCATATTTTAGTTGAGATCGAAATGGCTGGCACATGCTGAAGCGCGGGTGTTGCGTGAGGTGAAAACGTGCCGGCAGTTTCTATCCGAAGCGGAATTGCACACCTGCACCACCTTCGGGGTAATTCCACTCGAGCACCTCAGTGCCGCATGCAAGGCGACACGTGCCACATTCAAGGCATCCATCAATGGTAAGAGTGACTTCTCCGTTTTCATTTTCGCTGTACAATCCGGCAGGGCAGACAAGAACGGCCTTCTTCAGGCGTGGGTCTCGTTCCATCCCCGGCTTGATTTTGATGTGTGCCTCTTTGGCCGGTTTAAACACGTCGAGCCCGAGTTTTGCTTTTAGTCCCATCAGTTCATTCATATCTTCATTGCCTTTCTTGCATCTTTGAACATTGACCACATTTCACCCATAGTCATGTATCGTTTAATGGTCGGGTACAATCTGCTCTTGGTTCCCGCCGGAACGGCATAGATGTCCCTCATAAGATTGCCCGCGAGTTCGGGATAATGTGTGAAGAAGCGTGGATTGTTCAGTACGGTGGGTGTTTCTTTGAAGTTCTTGAAATCTTCCAGTACGAAGCTTTCCTCAAGCATCGTTTTGTAGACCGATAGGGTGTCGGCGCGGTAGCTGCCGGCTTCCTTTGCCTTGAGTGCCGCTTTTGCGGCATAGTAGCCGGATGCCAGGGCGTATTCCATTCCCCGCACCGTAAATCCGATGTTCAATGCCAGGCCTGCCGCATCTCCCGCCACGACAATTCCGTCTCCGTAGAGATTGGTCAGGGAATTGAATCCCCCTTCGGGGATGACGTGAGCGGAATACTCAACCGTTTCCCCGTCTTTAATGAGGGCCGAAACCTCAGGACGACGTTTGAACTCATCCATAAGTGTCGGCGCTTCGACGGCTGGTGTTCCCTCCATGAGGTCTTCTATCCCCACCACAATGCCGAGACTGATACTGTCCTTGTTCGTGTACAGAAAACCGCCACCGAACTTGCCTTTGGTGACTTCTCCTACATACAGCCGCGCCGTACCCTCATCGTCGTTCAGATTAAAGCGGGCATTGATCAGGGCGGGGTCGATTTCGATGACCTCTTTTATTCCCACGGCAAAGTCGTGTGCCGTTCCCGGTTGGCGAAGGCCCGCCTTTTCCGCCGTCAGTGACAGAACGCCATCGCAGGCAATCACGACATTGGCGCGCAGTTCGTCTCCGCCGGCGAAGACACCGTCAACTTTCCCGTCTTCTACGATCAAGTCGTCAACCATGACCCTGCCGAGCAGCATCGCTCCCTTTGTTTCCGCCTGTTTTGCCATCCATCGGTCAAACTTTGAACGCAGGATGCTGTAGCTCTGGTGCGGTTCTTCGCACAGCTCATTGCCGTAATAATCGACGGTGATCGAACGTTCCCGGGCCATCATGGTGACCCCCTCGTGGGAAATAAAACGTTCCAATGGCGCGGTTTCCCATAGATCAGGGAATAGATCGCGGACCGGATTGATGTAGATTCGACCCCCGGTGACATTCTTAGCGCCCGGGTAATCGCCACGTTCCAACACCAGTACTTCTGCTCCTTCTTGGGCCAGCGTGTAGGCGGCCGCGAGACCGGCCAGGCCGGCTCCTATGACTATCGCATCGAACTTCTCCATTACATTTCACCTTTACCTCTTGTTCGGAAAAACACATCAGACCCGTAACTTATTTTGCCATAAAGTGCAATCATAAACAGACGGCATGATAGCATAAAAAAAGAGGCCAGCCTAAAAAGCTAACCCCCTGATTTTCTTGGTGCCGGAGCTCGGACTCGAACCGAGATGAGCATAAAGCCCGGGGGATTTTGAGTAATTCGGGGGTCTCATCTAAAAACCCCCTTTTTCTTCTAAATCTATTGATATTTCAATGTTTTTTCTTCCAGACGGTTTACTGAACATCCTATTGTTATCTATCAAATTCTCTCATTCTCTGAGCATAATTACACAGGATTTACACCGAGAATTGGAGTGGTGCAAGGTGCATTTTATGCGGAATATCCTGGCCCATGTATCACGCGGAGAAAAAGGAGCTTTTGCCGATAAGCTGAAGAGCATCTGGCTGCAGTCGACGAAAGCGACAGCCCTTCAGGCAGCGCAGATGGTAATTGAAGAGTACAAACATCGGTTTCCCCAGGCCATTGCAACGCTGGAAGAGGGACTGGAGGATGCTCTGCAGTACCTGGCCTTTTCCTCCTTTGATCACCGGAAGATCAACTCCACCAATGTCCTTGAGCGGCTGAACCGGGAGATCCGGCGACGGTCACGGGTGGTGGGAATCTTCCCTAGTATGGATTCCTATCTGAGGCTTATTACGTCATATCTCATCGAGTATGCCGAGGACTGGTCCACGGGGAAATGCTATATCAAGCAGTCACTTATTGAAGAGCAACGAGTGGCATTACAACAGGCAGCATAAATGGAAGATATCGATGGTCTCGCTTCTCGAAATTGCGAACATCCCTTGACGGGACCGACCGTTGCACAAATCAATACTGAGCACGACGGTCATTTATGACTAGTCAATAATGATTAAGAATTTTTCGTGTATCTCATAACCATTTGTTTTTTCAAAAGTATTCAGTCAGTATTATTTTGGTACGTCTTTTGCTGAAAATATAATCGGTACCGATCACAAAATATGTTGAAAGGAGGTGCAGCAAACGGAGAAGGGTTGAAAGTTGTCTCATGAGCATGAGTTTACAGCTATGTAATTTCACATTCAATACAATCTTCCAACCCAACAGTGGTAGGAATAAATCATTAAACAAAAAAAAATAAAGTGATTATATCAGAAGAGTTGATCATAGCAGTTAATCGAGAAGGAGATAATTCGCATATGAAGTATGTAAATATAATCGAAGAAGGGAAGGGAGAGATATTTTCAAAAATTACCCCCGATGACTTTCGCAGGCACATGCTTTCAAAAGCGGATCGGATGAATACTGATAAACGTATGGATTTGAGGGAAGCAATAAGGCTTTTTGTTCACAGTGGTGATTATCTGTCAATAGGCGGATGCAGTATTGTACGTCTACCTATGGCATTTATCCATGAGGTACTGAGACAGGGATTACGTTTCAGTATGGCTGCGGGTACGCGAACCTTCGATATTGACCTCCTGTTGGATAATGATCGCATAAGCGCTCTTGATGTGGGGTACATACTCGGTTTGGAAATGCTCGGGATACCCCAATACACGAGGAAAGAAACCGTTAAGCGACTAAGCCAAGGTTTCTTAAAAATTTGCGAATGGTCAAACGGTACAATGGCGTGGCGTCATAAGGCGGCTGCCATGGGAATACCGTTTTTGCCAGTGAGAAGCTTGGCAGGTACCGATTCTTTCAAGCATAGTGCAGCAATGAAAGTGAAATGTCCTTTTTCCGGTATTGATGTAATTTTGGTACCGGCTCTTTATTCAGATGTGGCTGTTATTCATGTTCACCGTGCAGACAAGTATGGTAACTGCCAGATTGAAGGGATGCTAAACGAAGATGTGGACAAAGCGCGATCGGCTAAATCGCTCATAATTACGACAGAGAAGATTATAGATACTGATGAAATTAGAGAAGATGGATCAAAAACGATAATCCCACAATTCTATGTCGACGCTGTCGTAGAAATACCATATGGCGCATATCCGACAAATATGCCAGGCATGTATTACTGTGATGTGGATCATTTGGAAATTTATGCAAAAGCGGCCCAAGATGAGACAGGACAGAACATCAAAAATTATTTTATTGATTACGTTTTTGGGACAACGGATTTTAATGAATATATCGAAAAGTGCGGAGGTTTAGAACGAATAAAAGAATTGGAAAATATTGAGAAAATGGAGAGGAGGCAATAATAGTGACAGTGCAAAGTGAAAATTATAATTCTATTGAGCTAATGGCGTGTGTTGCCTCGCGTTACCTCGAAGATGGTAAAGTTTTATTTGCCGGTACTGGTATACCCATGCTTGCAGCATCTCTAGCCCAAAAAATACATGCCCCGCGCCTCTCTCTCGTCTATGAAGCAGGGGGCATAGCACCAGATCCATCTATGCTTCCCCTTTCAGTTGCCGATTCTCGCACGACTTTCAAGGCCATATGTTGTGCGAATATGCCGGAAGCATTTGAAATGATGCAAAAAGGCATTGTAACTTATGCGTTCCTTGGCGGAGCACAAATTGACAGGTTCGGTAATTTAAACTCGACGATGATTGGTACAGATTACCACAATCCAAAGGTGAGATTGCCGGGGAGCGGTGGTGCAAATGAGCTTGGCTCTCTATCATGGCGAACTCTTATTATCATGAATCATAGTCGTCGACGTTTTGTTGAAAAAGTTGATTTTATTACAACACCTGGATATTTGGACGGTCCTGGTGCTCGTGAGAGGGCCGGATTACCACCTGGATCTGGCCCGGCATTTGTGTTTACTGAATTGGGAATTTTCGATTTTGATGAAGACACAAAACATATGCGATTGAAATCTTTATTGCCAGGGGTCAGTGTCGACGATGTAATTTCAGAAACGGGATTTGATCTTATTATTCCTGATAACATTGGAGGAGAATTGAAACCCTCAATGGAAGAGCTTCAGATACTCCGTAGAGAGGTTGATCCTTGGCGAATTGTTCTCAGGCGAGGTGATAAAGAGGTTCATTAGATAAAAAATTATGGGAGGTTCAGCAAAATGAGAAAAAAACATTCATTGGTAACAGTAACTGTAGCTGCATTTTTTTGCCTGATTCTTGTTGTCGGAAGTGGATCGTGTCTTTATGCGAAGGAAGTTGTATGGAAGATGACTACTACATGGCCCCCAGCAATCAATCTGATTGAAGCGGACAAAACATTTGCTAAGAATGTAAATCAACTGTGCAAAGGAAAACTGAGGATCAAGTTTTATCCCGGCGGATCATTGATGCCAGGATTTGAGGTGTTTAATGCCGTAAGCAAGGGAACGATTCAGGCTGCCGGAGACTGGCCGAATTATTGGTCCGGAAAAGATGGAGTATTTGACACACTAGGTTCGTATCCTATGGGATTGACTCCCATTGACTATATGGTGTGGATTTACGAAGGGGGTGGGTTGGATATCTATAAGAAAGCCTACGGTAAATTCGGAATGATGTATTTGCCCACGGGTGTTACTCCGTCAGAAAGCGGAATTCGGGGTAATAAGCCTATCAATTCACTGAAGGACATCAAGGGGTTGAAGATCAGAATGAGCGGTAAAGCCCAGGGGTATATTCTCAAGGAAGTTGGCGCGGCCCAGGTTTTACTGGCCGGAGGTGAAGTATATCAGGCACTACAGAAGGGTACGGTAGATGGTGCAGAGTTTAGTTCACCGACTACCGACTGGAATATGGGGCTGGGTGAGGTTACAAAGTACTGGGCATCCCCCGGATGGCATCAGCCTGCATCTGTTATGGGTGTAATGATCAATCAAAAGGCCTGGGATGCTCTAGATGAAGACACCAAGAAAAATGTCCTGATTGCTTCAAAAGCTGCGTTCCTCGAATTTTTCTGTTTCCAGTATTATGGCTGTATAGACGGAACAAAGAAATTCTTCGATAAAGGTGTCAATATGACCAGGTATAGCGATGAAGATTTGACTAAAATTGAAAAGATTGTCAATAAGTATACGGCGGATACTGCCGCGAAAAATCCTCTGTTCAGAGAATCCATACAATCCCAGATAGAGTTCAGAAAGAAATTTTCTGACTGGCGGTCTATAGAAGAACCGTTCAGCTTTGGTTACAATCCCAAAGACTATCCGGATGTTAAATAAGTCATAGAGGGTCACAGTGTACTCCATTTGATGAGAGGTCCATGCATGAGAAAAGATTAGTGTTACGGCTTTATGCAGTGCAGGGACCTCTCACAATAAAACTGAATTTGTAAAAAAACGGGAGAACAGTGCCTGATAATTCATAGTAGAGGGGAACCAAGGAGAGGGTTAAATGAAGGTCTCGAAAAAGGTCACAACCACTATTGATACTGTGAATGAGTGGAACGGGAGAATCTTTAGCTGGCTGATCATTCCACTTGTCTTGATAACTGTAATGGAGGTTATATGTCGGCGATTCCTAGGTTCGCCGACGATATGGAGTTTCGAGGTATTGAAGCAGATATACGCTTTTCATTTCATGATTGTCGCCGCATATGGACTACTCCATAAGTCACATGTAGCCATAGATGTGTTTACAATGAATCTTTCTGAAAAAAAACAAGCGATACTGGATATAGTTACGTACCTAATTTTCTTTATGCCCTTTAGTATTATATGTGTCTGGGAATCGTATCTTTTTGCTGCCGAGTCATGGGCAGTGGGAGAAAGAACCTGGAGTGTTTTTGCGCCGATTATTTATCCTATAAAGACGGTGGTTGTTATAACTTTTATCCTTCTTTTTCTACAAGGAATATCGGAAATAATTAAAAGGGTGCTCATTTTGAAGGGGGAAACAATATGATTGATATCAGTCCTGAGTTATTGACCATTCTTATGTTCGCAGGCCTGCTGATAGGGCTTTTTATGGGACACCCCCTTGCATTTGTTTTAGGCGGGTTGGCAATCATATTCGGATTTATAGGGTGGGGTCCTTCCATCTATGGAATGTTTATCAACAGGATATGGGGTACCATGGACAATTATGTTCTCCTTGCCATACCTCTCTTCATTTTTATGGCGCAGCTATTGGATCGTTCCGGTGTTGCTGATGATCTTTTCGAAGCTCTACGTTACCTCCTAGGTGTTCTTAGAGGTGGATTAGGCCTTTCGGTTATCGTGGTATCAACAATATTTGCCGCATGTACAGGTATCGTCGGAGCATCCATCGTTACCATGGGGCTGTTAGCATTACCTATGATGTTAAAATACGGCTATGACAAGAAATTGTGTTGTGGTACCATCTGTGCTGGCGGCACCCTGGGAATCCTTATACCCCCAAGTATTATGTTGGTTATTATGGCCAGTCAGGCAACACTCTCAGTGGGTAAACTCTTTGCAGGGGCAGTAATACCTGGCATTATCCTCTCCAGTCTCTATGTAGGATATATCGGGATTAAGAGCTTTATAAAACCAGAACTTGGTCCACCTATGAGCAGAGAAGAGTATGATGCAGTAACAAAATCGAAAATATTCTTCATGGTCTCAAAATCTCTCGTACCTCCGATGCTTCTCATTCTCGGTGTTCTCGGATCTATCTTTTTCGGTATTGCCACGCCGACTGAGGCGGCCGGAGTGGGAGCTTTTCTTGCTCTTGTGATGGTGATTGTTTATAGAAAATTCACCTGGCAGGGGTTGTATGAGGCTGTTGTTCAAACTGCAAAAACAAACACGATGGTGATCATCGTGCTGGTCGGCGCTACTTGTTTTACCGGTGTTTTTCTGGGGATTGGTGGAGAAGAGGTAGTTACAAATTTTGTTTTGGGACTTGGTATGGGAAAATGGGGAACCTTTGTAGTTATGATGGCCATTGTTTTTTTTCTAGGTATGTTCATTGACTGGATTGGTATCGTGCTCATCTGCTTTCCCGTATTTCTTCCTATAGCCAAACAGCTCGGCTTTGATCCCATCTGGTTCGTGGTCATGATGGCAGTGAATCTCCAAGCATCATTCCTGACACCACCGTTCGGGTATGCACTGTTCTACTTGAAAGGTATCGCACCGAATGAGGTTGTCCTCTCTGATATTTACTCGGGAATCGTTCCGTTTCTTATTCTTATGATTGCAGGGTTGATCGTATGTGCTAGTATCCCCCAGTTAATACTCTGGCTGCCAGGTCTGTTGGTTCATTGATGTTCAACCCTAAAAGTATTTGATAGTAAATTAACACACGGCTCTTTTGAAATGAAAATTTGAAACGAATGATTCTCAAATTCATGTGCCCATGTGCCATAGACCCTCCAAAAGCTCAGATTAGGACAGAAAATCATGCTAAAACATTTGGAGGGTCTCTCTCCTTATAAAAAACAATGAAAATTTGAATGCCTATGGATCCATAAAGGATGTTAGAGTCTTAGATATTTCGCTGTGATAGTAGACACACAAGCGGAAATGTAACAACATTTAAAGCGATATTATATCACTAGTTTTTCTATTCTATCGAAGTTTGAATCTGAATTTTAAAAAGAATTAAAATATTTTGATGCCGAAGAGCTTATTTTCTTTTTATTTTATAGTACAGAAAAGCATTTTGATCTCCTATCCACTTATGAAAACACAACATTCATATTAAGAAGAAAACAGCTCAAAAATGGATCTCGGCAGATGAACTAAACGAAATTGAGGTAATAATAAATGAAATCCATGCTGATAGTGATGGAAAAGAGAAAGAATATTTTAATTATCTTTTTAACAGGTGCAATGTGGCATGTTTCTGTTCCTGAGTTTGAAGAGATAATGATAAAAATGATAAATGAGGAGGCAAATAAAATAATCATCGATCTTAAAAAATTGGAATACATAAGTAGTGCGGGGATATCGGTTCTAATTTCAATAAATAATATATTTAAAGAGAAAAAGGGGGAACTGTTCCTCACCGGATTGAGTGCTTTTGTAAAGCAGACACTTGAATTATCACAGTTGTTATACAAATTTAATATATCTGAATCGGTAGAAGAAGCGTTAGGGAGGATAAAAAAATGTGATGCACTATAAACATTTCGGACAGGAATGTGCATTAATGGTAAAATATAAAGCATTTCGAAAACGAAAATGACATTGTTTTTAACAAAACTTTAACCTGAAATTTATCTTGTTGTAAGTAACTGATAATGGGGTATGTTGTATGACAGTCAATCATTGAGAAACAATGTTAGTATTACTGGAAAAATAAAGCTCACGAATCTATCGAAGTGTGGGTATTTTTTTGTCAATAGGGGGCTTCTGGAAAGCATTATCAAGAGAAATCATAACCCATCTTAATTTTATAGAGGTGATGTAGTTGCCTTTTACACCCAAAATAACAGAAGGTCGTGGAGACAGCTTGATAAATAATGATAGAGGGTAATTGTGGAGCTGACAGAAAAGGACTTTACAAAGAGAACCATAGGAATGCCTAGTAAAGGGAGCACATTAGGGATAAAAGATAAGGTTTTTTCGATCTTTCAACATATGGCACGTCAAATGTTCGGGAGACAAGAAATTATTGATTTGGTTGTCAATGCCTATCCAGGAACTAATCGCGGAAGCGTCATTCCATCGAATTATTGCTACAATTCTGTAAATAAAGATCTTATGTCATTTAAACTTCACTTGTTTGAATCCTTAGGCAAAGGAATGTATAAATGCCTAGGATTAAATTATCCTTATTCCGGCCCCATTTACTGGAAGGGCCAACAGGTTGGAAACTGGATACAGGGCAAATACCAACTATGGAATGATCCCCGTAACTGATTCAAAATTATAGCTTTGTCGATTAAAAAACAGCTCACCAGAATCATCTACTTCTTTTGGAGTAAAAGCAATAACGTTGAGAGTTTCTCTGATTCTATCTACCGTATCAGGGTCTTTCTCATTGATTTCTGCCTGACGTCGTGCGATTTCTTTTTGAACGTTAACATTTGTCAGCAATCTAGCTGCTGGTTTTGGCGATTTGACATGAAAGAAATAAAAATTTACCGGGTCACGCCCATTCAGAGCATAAGCCAAACCTTCAGTTGGCATTGAATATTCTATCAGTTCAATATCGCCTTGAAGATCCTCTTTGAGCTTTTCAAGGACTATGTTTTTTGCGGCTGCCTCCGAAATGATTTTTTCATCCATTAATTTCCCACTTATGGGTTGGCGGCCTTGTATCGTTTTTCCAGAATATCCATTGCTGATTGAATATGTTCTCCATTTTGGTGGCTGTAGCGTGCCACCATTTGAAGGGTTTTGTGCCCGGATATTCTTTGCACTGTCGGCAAGTCAACACCTGCCTGCACAAGATGGGTAATGGCAGTATGCCGTAATGTATGGCGGACAACCTGTTTTGGATCAAGGCCTGCAGCTTTCACTACTTCACGGAAGGCATGTTCCGGCCATTTGATATGGCCGCATTTTGAACGATTGGAAGGGAACAGCCATACTTGTTCCGGTTCGGTTGTCTTCAAGTATTCGGTCAAATACTCCGCCAAATTTTTTGTAATGGGTTGCTCTCGCGCTCGAGATATTGTCAAATCTTGTGGGTCGGGAAACGCCCCCTCCGGTCATTTCCTATGCCGCTTCCTGTAGTTATCCGTCAATAAAAATTCTTTTTTCTAATA
>Ga0272441_10002548_pt1 | contig 36552 bp, 30 predicted proteins | sample SSMProp6N_FD_193582 | JGI IMG/M metagenome (GOLD analysis project Ga0272441, IMG submission 193582) | Marine sediment archaeal communities from Little Sippewissett salt marsh, Falmouth, MA, United States - SSM-Prop-6N | ecosystem: Environmental > Aquatic > Marine > Wetlands > Sediment ...
GAAAAAATACCAGAGTTTGTATGGGATCTATTCCCCAGTATTCCCAATCACAACATCCTACTTGTTGGTTTTAACGAGTCAAATAATACTATATGTTACAATGATCCATCTCCAGCATTACTTGGATACCCTGAATGCGGGCATTATGCTTGGATGAATCTAGAAGACTTCAAGGAAGCATTGAAAAAATATAATGTATGCGTATTCGAAAACATCACAAAAAATCCTTTAGATAAAGACATGATTTTTGAAAAAGTACATGAAAGAAACCTTGAACTTATGAAAGGAAATAGCTCAACATATGATGAGCGCCTTATAAATAAAAGTAAAATAAAATTTTTTGGAATTAAAGCGGTTGAACAGTTAAAAAAAGATCTTGGAAAAGGAATTAACCATCGTATAACCACAATATTTGCTTATAAGAAATTGTGTACCAGATCACTTTTTACACTTTCCTATAAAATCTACAGATTTTTCGATATTTTCCTTCCATCGTTTTTAAACATGACTGATTACCACACAATGGCGAATTATTTCTACAGAATAGCCATTGAAAAAAATGATATGTCTGATCATCTCTGGGAAAAACAATATGAACTCAGCGATCAGAACCTGTCAAATATTTGTAAACATGACTCAAAACTTTTAGAATACGAAGCAGAAAACTATACAAAATTAGCAGATGAATTTACCATGTTTCTAAAAAGAGGAATGTTTATTTCAATCCCTCGAGCAATAATTGTAACAAACAAAATGGCAATTATAACAGATAAAATCATAACACTGGAAGAAGAAATTATAAACCAGGGAATATAAGAAAAAATCTTATTTCCATCTTTTGAACAATGAATGACCTATTCCTAGTTGGTCAAGGATTTTACCAACGATAAAATATACTAAGTCCTCTATTTTTTTAGGTTTATGATAAAAACCAGGCATAGCAGGAAGAACACTCGCACCTGATAGTTTTGCTTTTTTCATGTTCTCAATACCAGGTAGGTCAAGCGGTGTCTCACGTATTACAAGAACAAGTTTACGTTCCTCTTTAAGCTGACAACTGGCAGCACGAGACGTAAGCGTGTCACCATATCCATTCGCGATAGCACTTAGTGTTTTCATACTACATGGGCAAACTATCATAGCATCAAGTTCGAAAGAACCACTAGCAGGTCCTGCAAATAAATCATTATTTTCATAACAATAATCTGCTCTTTTTTTCAAATCTTTAAACTTAAAATTGGTTTCATGTTCAATGATTTTTTTAGCACCATCACTAACTATTAGGTGAATCTCAGCATTGTTTTTTTTAAGCTCCTCAAGTAAACGGATACCATAAATACTACCAGATGCTCCCCCAATGCAAAGAAGTATTCTCATGATTTTTTATTCCTCAATAGCCTTGATGATATCAACAAGTGCTTGTTTAATATTTTTTTCCTGCTCAAGTTTCGTACCAGTTACAACTATATCAGCACCAGCATGAGCTTTTTCATGAGCAGTTTTTGCATCACGGATACCACCACCAACCACGAGTGGTATGTCAATACTTTTTTTAACAGCAGATATCATCTTATTTGAAACAGGTTGTGGCGCCCCAGAACCAGCTTCCAAGTAGAAGAAATCCATACCAAGATACTGAGCTGCCAAGGCGTAACCAATGGCGCTGTCAATGTCATCCCGTTTTACAAGGTCTACTTCTCCGACACGACCCGCGGTCATACCTGGTTCAACGATCACGTATCCCATACTGATTGGTTCAAGACCACTTTTTTTAACAAAGGGTGCTCCTTTCACATGTTCACGTATTACAAACTCGAGGTTACGGGAGTTCAGTAGGCTCATGAAAAAAACCGCGTCAGCATATTTACTTAGGAACTGGGAACCTGAGGGGAATAATACCACTGGTAGTTTGGAATGATCTTTGATGGCTTTCACAGTATGATCTACTTGTTTTTGTGAAACAAGTGTTGAACCGCCTACCATGATAGCACTGCTACCGGCTTCTTCTGCGGTTTTCGCCATTTCCCCAGCAATCTGTGGTTTTTGTTTATCTGGATCTAACAGGGAGAAATGTAGTTTTCTCTGGGTGGTTTTTTTAAGTATATCCTTCGCGATTGACATTTTTGAGCTGCTCGTCAATTAAGTTCAAATATTTAAAATGTTTACATACTCCGAGTTTATAGGAGAAAAAGATTTGGGGGTTGGTGTTGACAGATAGTATTGTTAATCCTAGTGCATCTGATGCTTTAGAGTTCATTAAAAAATTTCATACAGGTAAAGCGGATAAGACTCTTCTCATGGTTATCGGTGATTGTATGATTGATTACCGTGGACGTGCACGATCTTTTCTGGACTGGGGTGAACGAGTTATTATGATTAAGCAGGATGGTGCAGTTTTGGTTCATCAGCCGGTTATGCGTGAGCCTGTGAACTGGCAACCTACAGGTAGTACAACTAGTTTCACTGTTAAAAAAGAACAACTGATTCTTCGTTGTAATCATCGTAAACCCCCTGAGAAAATGAAGGTAACCTTCCGAGATTTGCAGTTTCTGACTGTTTCATGTCTTCGTGATAAAGCCAAACTCGTGATCTCTGGTATGGAGACTGATGTGGTAAATGAGATCATTAGTAACCCTGACATGGTTGAGGAAGGTTTGCGTATCAGTAAACGTGAGAAACATGTAAAATCAGGTATGATTGATCTTTTTGGTTATGATAATGATCATACTCCTGTGATAATTGAGGTTAAACGCAGCCTTGCAACTATTAGCGCGGTGCAACAGCTTCGAATGTATGTTAATGATATAAAAAGTGATGTGGACTCTGCTAATGTCCGAGGGATATTGTGTGCACCACGTGTTCCAGATATGGTTAAAAAACTTCTTTCGGATTATGGGTTGGAATGGCAGGAGGTGGAACGAAACATCATATTGCCGGATGATTATCAGAAAACACTCAAGGAATATTTTGGTTAAGCAAATTTTTTTAAATAGTTAAAATATTAGAAAAATGGGGAGGTTCTGGATTAGATAACGAAGGGGGCATCGATCCCATCCGATTCCACTTTTCCAGGCTTCCCTCCACAAAAATATTTTTATCATTAATGAGGAACACTGATGAAAGACAAAGAATACAAATGCAGATACTGCGGTAGAAAAATGCACCAGATTGATTACGAAATGTACAACGGTTACTGTGGGAAATGCCGTGAGATAATAGAATGGAAAAGAACACTAGATCACGTTAAGGATGTTGAGAAATAGTGATAGGCTAAAAAAATTTTAACCTATCACCATATGGAAAGAGGTGAACCTTAGAATTTTTCCATTACTTCTAAGAGAGCTGGGAAACGAGCAGTACAATCAGAGAAGAACGAGTTTTTCATTTTAACACTTGGTTCTACTAAAGTTAATGATGCTGTACATGTAGTCGTATAATATTCAAAAGGATTACTTCCACGATAACCAACTTCAGCAACAATTTGATATTCTCCACCTGGCAACACTGGGTAATTATCACAATAATTACAGATATCTGAGAGCAACGGCATGTTTGTTACACCTGCGAAGAAATATACATCAAAAATAGTTTCTCCACCATTTTTAACAACTGGGAGAAACATCCAAAGAGGCCAAAGCAGTGAGAGTTCTATAAAAGCAACTACTGCTTTATCAGGGTTATCTGGATCACGATAAAAAATCATTAAACCAATAGATGGGTCAAATACATTATAATTTTCATCTCCATCATTTCTAAGTTTCACCTCAATAAGATAGCTTCTTCTACCCTGCTTTGTGAGTTCAATCTTTGCTGTTAAAGGACCACTATTCTCCTCAGATACATCAAGGAACTCTTTGGATAAGGGCTGAGCTCTATTACTTGTTTTATCCAATCTTACTTCTAAATCAAAAACATCACCACGTTCTACATCGTCATAGACACGTAGTTTCTTTTTGTAGCCAAGAGCGCTGAATAAAAACTCAACATGACCCTCAATATTTGAATGAGGATTATTATATCGACCGTACTTGTCAGTGAAACCTATGTCATTGCCTCCGCCTCCAGTACCATCCCCCCGTTCATACTCATGGGTGATATCGATTCTCACTAGCCATAATGGTTCATCTGTTTTATTATCTAAAACACGAATTTTTAGATCAGTCCAATCATAATCATTACTTGTATTATCATATACGTCTGTTTTGCTTTTTTTAGTTTTTAGAGCTGTTGACGGGATTGCAATAGCACTGGCTATAAACAGCATTATTACAAAAACACATGCTATTTTCTTCTTCATCTTTTTTTCACATCCTCTACAATTTTTTTTCTTCTTCTATAAATCTGACATGATAATATTTAAGGATTATAGCTCAAACATCCTACAAACATTCTTAAAAAAAGGTTTATTTTAGAAATGATATGGAGGAGGAAAAACCTCTTTAAGAGCATCAAGAACAGCATCGATCGATGATCTCGGGCTGATAATTCTGTTAGGTATACCATCAGAGATCATGCAACTAAAAAAATCCAATGATGGAGCGATAGCATAATCACTATCAAAAAAACTATTTTTATATGTGACAAGTAGGTCATAAATCCAATAAGGATCCTTCAGCATATAGATAATCTCATTAACTTTTTTATAATGTTCAATAACCGTTGGAACATTATCCTTACAGATAACATTATCAACTGCTTCAACCTGCTCAATAATACCCAGTTTTAATAGTTTTTTTAAATGAAACTTTATAGTTGTTGGATGTTTTTGTAAACCTTGACTGATTTCGGATTGAGAAGCATAGACATTAGTAAATACAAAAAGAATGATGAAACTAGGAGTTTTCTGACGCAGTAGGTTTAGAACTTGTTTTTCCTTTCTACCAATCTTAAATGAAGCATAATACCTAGCATATCTACCATCAGTTTTTCCACGTATAAGCTCTCTTTTTTCCAGAAAATGAAGATGGTATCTTAAAGTGGAGAAAGGAAGATCTATCATACGTGAAATCTCCCTGGTGTGCAAACCTGGGTATCGCTCTATGCAATTGTAGATTTCACGTCTTGTCTCCAGCTCTAAAATCTTATTTCCCATTGTTTTATCTATTTAATTATAGAAATTTTTATTATAAAAGCTTTATGTTTCTAACTTATTTCATCTTTTTTTATGAAATTAAACCCTGAACCATATCCCTATTACAGGCAGCTACAACACTACTACGCTCATTTAAATCAAAAAGCATATCAAGATCCTCACCAAGAATATTAGTAACAACCCCGCCAGCCTCACGAAGGATAAGACTCGAAGCAGCAATATCAATAACACGAATATATTCCTTACCAATCACATAATAATCCAACGCACCCAATGCAACCATGCACATCTCCAAAGATGCAGAACCAAGTGATCGAACCTTGTCTTTTTTAGCAAGCCTTAACGTGTGTTTATCATAGTTTTTACCCAACGATAACGAGGAAAGAAGCTCCTTGTCAGGTACATCCGGCACACGGATTTGTTTATTATTAAAAAAAGCACCAAATTTTTTCTCAGCACTGAAAACATCACCAGTGGGAATATTCTTCACAATACCATATTCAACATCATTCATACTTTTTTTCCCAACAGCAATTGAAACCGAATAAAAAGGTATACCACGATAAGCATTACGAGTACCATCAATAGGATCCAAAACAAACGTATACTTGCCTTTATTATCGATAAAACCAACCTCTTCACTAAGTAAATTAACTTTCAACTTTGATTTCCTAATAACATCAACAGCTATATCCTCAGCAAATTTATCAATAAACTTGGTAACAGTACCATCGGCTCCGACACCAACATTACTACCAAATCGATAAAAATCCGTGGAACACGCTTTTTTAACCTTTCTGCTAACCCTGTCAACGATTTTCTTAGCAAGTAGTTTTAACTCTTCATCCATCAATAATCAATCCCTAAACCTTCTTTTTTTCACCTGAAGGCGTCAAATAAAACATAACACCCATGACCACAGCAGCAACAACGATACCAAGTATTATATAAACAAGGTCAACACCGGTGAGTGTCACAGCAATCATAATACCAGCAGCAATCAACACACCAATAAAAATAGTGAGAAGAGAACGCCCGAATTTTAGATCAAAAAGATAAGCGATCAGAGCACCCGTCCAAGCACCAGTAAACGGCACAGGAACAGCCACAAAAATCAACAAACCCAGATGCTCATAACGACGGATTTTTGCATCAGCACGATGACGAGTCTTAGCAAACAACCAGTCCATCAAACGAGACCAGGATTTGTATTTCCTAAGCCATTTCTCAAACACATGAAAAAACAACAAAATAAAAGGAATGGGTAACATGTTACCAACAACAGCAATAGGCAGTGCCTGCCACCATTCCCAGCCCATATCCATTGCTACAACAATTGCATAACGAGATTCCCACCAGGGGATCATGGAACTAAAAAAAATCCAAAACCAAACAGGGACAGATTCCAACATTTTTTATGCACCAACAAACCTACCATAACCTGGTTTCACCTGGATATCATCACCATCTATAACCTTTTCCCCACGGACAAAAACCTTCTCTGGGAAAACCACTGGCCAATCCTCAAAACAAGTCCAACCACAACGAGAATGTAAACTCTCAGATTTAACCCGGGTATCATTTTTCAAATCAACCACAATAAAATCAGCATCAAAACCCTTCTCAAAACGACCCTTAGGAACACCCAGCAGGTTAGCAGGACGAGTACACATAACAGAAACAAGACGCTGGAAACTCAAAACCTCCTTCGCAACAAGGTACAAAAACATAGGATACATGGTTTCGACACCAGGAATACCAGATGGCGCCTCATCAAAATCTACATCCTTCTCATCACGAGTATGCGGAGCATGATCAGATTCTAAAACATCAACCACACCATTACGAAGAGCATTAAACAAAGACTCCTTATCAAAACTCGTACGAACCGGTGGGTTAACCTTAAATAAACTCTCAGAGCCCATGTTACGTTCAACACTCAGAAGACAATGATGAGGAGTAACACCACAGCTAACATTACCAGGTCTGTTTTTCAGTAATTCTAAACCCTCACAAGAAGAAACATGACAAACATGAACCCTAGTACTAAGACCCTTACATGCATCAAGAACATTCCTAATGCTGATCTCCTCACAAACCGCTGGACGGAAACGCATATGATCAGAAAGCCCAGATTCAGTTTTTTTATTCTGAATAAGACATTCTTCATCCTCACAATGAAACAATACTGGTTTACCAGTAATACTAATCAGATCCATAGCCTCATGAAGTTTTTTCTTATCAAACAATAAAGACAAAGTCGTATTACCCAGATAAATCTTAAAACCATTACAAATTTTCCCAAGTTTTTCAACATCTTTAAGATTCTCACTTGTAACACCAGCATACACGCCAAAGTCAACAAATGTTTTTTTACCGGCATCACCGATTTTATCAGAAACACTCTGAACAGATGACATCTGCGGAATTGTATTCGGCATATCAAAAACACAACCAATCCCGCCGAAAGCCGCAGCCTTTGAACCACTACCAAAATCCTCCTTATGGGTCATACCTGGATCACGGAAATGAACATGAACATCCACACCAGCAGGAAGAACAAGTCTATTTCCAAAATCAAGGTGTTCATCACCCTTCAAAATCTTCTTTATTTCAACGATTTTACCATCTTTGATTCCAAGGCAACCTTGCTCGAAAGCACCGTTTACAAAAATTTTTCCTTCAACAGTTAGATCCATCGAGTTTTTTCTCCATTATCTCTCCTTTTGGTTTGGTTTCTGTAAAAACCTGACCACTGAAACGTAATATCTTCGTGTTTTTATCAAACCATGCATCAGGCATCAAACCTGCTTTCATACATGTATTAGACAAGAATTCTTGTTTATCCCATCCTTGTTCCACGGGCACCTGAGGCAGTAAGAGTCCTTTGTAAAATCCTTGTTCAACGATGAGGCCATCGCGACCTATCTTTATTTGTTTCAAATAATCCTGAGGGTTTTCAACATTTATCGGTTCAGGTTTTGTGAGAACTGTTACCTCTATAATAATGTTGTCAAGTTCTTTTTCACTTAGTGGTGGAAAACGGGGATCATGTGTCGCTGATTTAGCACCTTCCGCGATTGCTTTTTTCAATGGCATAACTGGTAATGGTATCCCTATGCATCCTCTCAGATCATGATCAGGATACGTATGTATTGTTACAAATGCCCCTTGTGTCTCATTGAAAACATTATTAAGATCTGTCGTTGGTATTCTTTGGTTTTTCACATATTCTTCTATAACATTTCTAGCATAGTCTACTGCTTTTTTTCCTTCGTCAAGATTCATCATGAGTTTTAGTATTCAGAATAGTGTTAAAAAATAATTTGGTTAGACAAAACAAGCTTGTCTAACACCCAGTTTTGTTTATTATGTTTCTTCTTTTTCTATCATTTCTAGTGGTATGTTCAATGTTTTACCAGTGGCTATATCGGTTTCTGTGACTGTTAGTTTCCCAGTCCAAGTGTATGTGTAGTTTTTATCATTCTGTGTGAAGTCTTTTACCGCTGTAACATTATATGTTCCAATTGTGAGTTCGTCTGTGTAATCTCCATTTTCATCTGATTTCGGAGCTCTGTTAATAGCGGTGTTGTTTTCAACGGTTAGATCCCTCTCAAATCTTACGGTTACATTAGATATGGTTTCACCATTATAGGTTGTTGTTCCACTTATTGTCACTGATTTCTTCTCGAGGGTGAAGTCAACATTGTCCTTTGTACCCTCGCCTTGTGTTAATGTTAATTGCTGATCCATGAGTTCGTATAAGAGTGTGTTTCCATCCCATTTATCTATTGAGATGTTGTATAATCCTGGTTTTAGATCAACTGTGTATGTTCCATCAGATGCTGTTGTAACAGTGGCTGGTACAGCGGTGTTGTTTTCTACGGAGTAGTCAACATCGAAGTCAATTGTTACACCATCAATGCCTGTATCAGCATATGTTGTTTCACCGCTAACGGTTACTGGTGCGATTTCCATTGATACATTCACATATGATGTCGTGTTTTCCATTGGGAATGCGTCTTTCCCACCGATGTAGTCGTTATCCTTTGTGATATTCACGATGTACCGTGTTGATCCCACGCTTGGAATAAGAGAGGTAAATGAGTAGAAACCATTTTCATTTGTTGTTGTTGATTTTACAAATATTGGGGTCATGTCCTCGATTGTTTTATAATTAAGTTTAACCTCAGCGTTTGCTAGTTCTTCACCAGAATCGTATACGCTATTGCCATTGCCATCAACGTAGGCGTATCCCTGGATATTGGAAAGCTTTGGTTTCCTTATGTTAAATGTTGTGTTTTCCTGTAATAAACTTGAGTACCCAGCGTTGATCACAAATGTATCCTCATATGTTATTATTTCATAAATCCCTGGCATTAACTCTGATAGGTTGTAGAAACCTGCCTCGTTTGTGGAAAGCTGAGTCGCAGTATCGTAGTTAGATGGGTTACCACTGTTGACATCTATCTCTGTGACTTCTCTTATTATGACTGAGATATCTTTTAGTTGTTCGTCAACGGATATGTTGTATTCTCCATCGTCATCTGTGTCATTATATACTGTTCCCTCGATACCGGTGGGATCAATAGTTATGTTTAATATTCTTTCATAGTTTGAACCTGGTCTCCTCATTGCATCATCATCATTTATGGGGATAAGAACAGTGTTATTTAATGAGTTGAATGTGATGTTTTTTAGCACAAATGCATTAGCACCAAGCTCAGGGTATCTTCTAACTTGAAGGTAGCTGCCTGCACCAGCTATAACACTGTAATTCCCGTTTTCATCAGTAGATTGTTTATCATGGTCAATTGGAACATCATCAAGTGATAACTCCTCACTCTCGGTGTAGGTAAGATTTTTTACTACTGCAACCTGTGCATCAACAGAGCTGTTCATGAATTTAACAGTCCCATTAATGTAGGCTCCCTCATAGTATTTAGCGATTACAACAGCAGCCTTCCCGGTGTCATAATACTGGTATTTCGCCAGGTCTGAGATGAACTCCGCATAGAAATGTTTCATGTTTATACAGGGCATCTGCAGTTTTCCTCGCTCCAATGGTATTTTTTGATATGTGGTTTGATCATAATCATAGGGTCCAATATATGCCTTGTAAAACATTGTCTCGAAATAGGAATCTTTGAACTGCTGACTGCTACCAGTTATTTGGATTTCGTTTCTTTCTTCAGTTGTCATGTCTATTATGTCTTGAGCTTTCCAGCTTTGCTCAGTACCTGGTATTTTTGTTCGATTACTTGTGTAAATCTTGTAACCCTCATAGTACATTATTACGAAATCATCCTCAGGGGCACCAACCAGAAGTGTGCTTTTATCAGAAAGAAATGCAAAAATGTTGAAAATCTGACGATCATAACCCTCAACACCATAGTAACGTATGCTAAACCCTGTAACATCCTGAATGTCATGATATAAACAGGTTAGTTCTTCATCAGTTAAACCATGGGTTTCATTTGTCAAAACATCTATTACATCATGATAAACAGCATTCATTGGATACTGCTGACCAACAAAGTAATCCTTACTAATGCTTTCCTCATACTCTGCACCAATAGGAGTTCCAAATGATGGAGAACTACTTGTTTTTTCAATCCATTGTGTAATCTTAGCAGAAGTATTGATATCCATGTATTTGTTTAAAACAGCTTTTGCCTCATCAGAAACTATGTGATTGTTATTACGTTTATCTCCCTCTAGTAACCGCACGATCCAGATAATTATAGCCTCTTTTTCACTAGTCGCAGTATGGAAATTAGCAGCAGGCGGTATGCCACTTTGGAAGTTATCCGCTACAGTAGGATGCCCGCCAAGGGCTACCTCATAAAACCCGTAGTCCCACCATGAAATAAAAGCAGGTCGATCAACGGGTTGTATAAAATTACCATCGTTATCATATACATCTTGTTGACTGAACCAATCAAAAGCATTACCCCAATATTTCTCCTTAACGACACCAATGCCAAAAGCCCCAGTATACTGCGTGCCAAACATCTCCCATTTAAGATTCGTCCAAACCAAATCGCCTTCTTCATTTTCCTTTTGATAAACAGCACTAGGGACAGCTGCATCAAACGCTACAAAAGCATTAGGAAGAATGACAATAAACGCGATAAACAAGATACCAAAAACATGAATAAGTTTCACACCACGACGTATACCATGAAAACCACCACCCGCACTACGAACGTTACGAATCATTTGTTTATAATCAATTTTATCTGCCACCATCCAAACCGTCCATCCACCTAACACCGCAATCAAAGGAACCATGTCATTAAGGAAACGACCCGCAGTACCAGCAAGCCAGAGATTAACAATGAAAAGTACAACCATGAAGAGATAATCCCTCCTTTGGTGGTTCTTATAATAATACCACATAAGGAAAACAAAACCAGCCCATGCCATCCAATAAAGAGCAGGACCAAAAGACATAACACTATGACTAATCTCATAAGTACTAGCCTCCGCAATCGTCTGAGAAACCTTGTTACCATAAATACCTGATCCAAAAATAACACCTGAAAGCTTTTGAAGCGGTGCAAGAATACTAATCGAAGTTGATATATCCTTTATGAAATAAAGAAATACCAAACCAGCTCCACCCAGGATAGCTATAGTAGGCATAGATAAAGTCCAAGGAATCCGTCTTTTCCCAAATATATAATAAAACAAACCAAAAGCTGAGACTACTAATGCTAAAAAAATCGTAGTCTGAAGAGAAAACTCACCAGATTTAGAGAAAATAACAGGGAATGATACAAGATATCCAACCCATAAAATAATAGATGTTGTTAATACAACCTTCAAATCGATTTTATTAGTGAAAATATCAAAAAACATTTGAACAATCGCATAAATCGCTATTACAACATATAGATACTGGGCTTCTACCCATGTCATCGAAAGCCCCGCAAGAGAAATACCACCGAGAACAGCATATAAAACAGATTTCATCCTATCCTTCTGTTTAATACTTAGAATTAGGAACAAAAACGTTAGGAAGAATAGTAAAAGGTTAAACGAGTCGTGGTCAAAAAGTGAATAAGCTGAACCGTGACCTGAACTGATATGAATCGGGATTATCGCAATGAACAATGCTCCTATCAGACCTGCTTTTTTATTAAAAAGAGTTTTTCCGATGAAATAAACAGGGAAGATGAGCAATGCACCAAATAATGCTGGTATGAACTGCATCGATCTGCCAATGGCATCTATCTCGTTCATAAATGGTGTTAGAAAACGGCTGAAACCAAGTGCCATCATGTTAAATAATGGAGCACGGCCTCCTTTTGTCCCTAAGGGGTAATTTAAAAGTGGATCGTTCGCAGAATAATATGGGTATTCGCCTGTTTCATATGTTCCCTCTACTAGCCTCATGTTATAATATGGGTCAGGACCAGAAAGATAATATTTCTGAAAACCTTCAACATCAGGGTTGATTGTTACATCGCTTGTGATATTGTAATAAGAGTTGAAAAATAAGACCAGGAAAAAGACCGCGATCAATGTCAATGGTATCCAATATTGTTTTTTCATGCGCTTAGTTTTTACAGTAGCTAGTTTGGCCTGTTGCACTATGTGTTTTGGTTCTTCAACTGTTGGTTTAAATCTTCTCTGTGCTCTTTTTCGCATGGTTTTCACCGCATTGGATAATCAAAACCGTAAATTGGTACCCTTATAAATAAGTTATCTAAAAGCCTTTAATAATCTTTTAAAATAGTTTTGCGATCGCTGGTGCGATTTTCACCTTGCTGAATCTGCTTTTTATGGTGTCTGTTGAAATGATTTCATCACAGCCTGCTGTTGATAGTTTTTTTATTGCTTCCCCTGCAAATAAGCCATGTGTGCAGGAGACGTATACTTTTTTTGCTCCTTGTTTTTTTAGTTCTTTGATTGATTTAGCCATGGTTCCACCTGTGCTTATTATATCATCGATTATTGCAACGTTTTTGTTTTGAACATCAAGGTTTTTAGGTTTTATTTCAACGGTTGTTCCATCTATCCTGGTTTTTTCCATGTGGTCGAATTCACAGTTTATTATCTGTGAGGCTTGTTTCGCTCTTTTAAGGGCACCTTTGTCTGGTGCTAGTATCATGTCTATTTTTTTGTTTTTTAGGTATTTGGCGATTTCTGGAATTGCTGTGCAGCTTTGAGCACTGGTTGAGAAGAAATCAAGTATGTGTTCTTTATGTGGATCAACAGTTATGACTTTATCAGCAGTTAGGCTTATCAGATTAGCTATTGCTTTAGCACTTAGGGGTTCTCCATCTTGGAATTTGGTGTCCTGACGAGCGTAACTATAGTAGGGTATTACTACTGTGATAGTTTTGGCACCTGATTCTTCTGCAGCATTTTGTAGTAGAAAGAGTTCTACAAGGTTTGGATCGGGATATGTTGTTTGAACTATGATGACATCTTTTTTTCTGACGTCATCCATTATTCGCACATAGAACTCGTTATCCGGGAATCTTTTTGATATCGTTTTCACTAATGAGACTTTTAGTTCTTTGGCTAAATCCTCAGCTATGGTTTTAGATGCCGTTCCCCCGATTATGCACATTGTTTTCAAATGTTGAAATTGTAAAAGTGGTTTTTAGTGGTTTCGTAAATTTTGTAAAACAACCTTTTAATACAGGGCGTGTATTTTAAATCCGGAAGAATGATGTGGATAATAGGATGAGATTAAACAAATTGTTTTCAATAGTTGTAACGTTTTTACTGTTTTCCTCTGTATTTCTCATTGTGAGCCCTGTTCATGCCGAGGAGGGCATAGATAACGATATCGAGGCTGATTTCACAGTTCAGATGGATAGCGCAACAGATTTTAGATTAACAGTTGAAATCCAGGTGAACAAAATAAAACTAACTGGTAGCGATACTGTTTATACAGGATCTGAAATCGAAACCATCTCTGGTTCAAATCAGATGATGCTAGGTGCGATAGCTCAGGAGTTAAAAGTGTTACTAACCAGCACGGTGAGAAATACTTTTTTAAACGCGGATGTAACCGCCTTGAATGTTTTACCATCATATGAAAACCAGAAGTTCAATGATGAATACACTGTAAATCTTACAGCGGATTTCTTCGATGTTAACAATACAATTAATGTTCACAATCTAGTTAACGGTTTACTTGACAACGGTGCATTCTTAATATATAATGTAGATTTTCAAGCAGAAAAAGGATGGAACAACACATACACATTCAACCTTGGGAAAACATATAATTACAAACGCACGAATGGTTTTGTAAGTGGAAACACAGTGAAATGGTATGTACAAAATGGGATGGGATACCAACCTACCACAAATGGGGAGCTGACAATATTTGATAATCATCCTACAAGTTCGGCATCAGCACCAGAAAACATATTCCTAGAGTTCATACTAGACTCAACAACCGGGGAGACAAGTTTTACTAGTAACATAATCATCAGAACCGCAAACATTACCATCTACAATGTGCTCCCAAGTTTCATCGGTAACCTCTCCAATATATCAGCAGACTCAATCCGCCTTTTAATAGAAAACGGGCTTATTGCATCCTGGGATGAATTCTATCAAAAAACCATACAACCAATACAGGAAACAATAACCACCACAATTGAAACACCAAGGTTCAATCAGACATTAAACCTAGGTTTCACATATGATACCACGACAACAAATCTTACAACACCCTACAAGGTTAACTCAATGGATACCAGTCCACCAATAAAAGCAATACTAACAGACAATGAGATCAACCTAAAACTACTGGGGGTAACAAGCCAAGCATTGTTCGGCCTGGTAAACGCTGGAGGAATTGCAAATGTCTCAGAAGAAAACATCAACATTGGAGAAAACCTGAAAAACATAGGTTACTCATATAATATCACATTAAAAATGCCAGAGGATATCACATTAAAAAACAAAAATGTTTACACCTGGGACAACACCGTTATGTTCTCAGGGGACTTTGTATCAAACAATGCACCAAAATACAAAAACGAGGAAAAAAACACGATAATAGAAATAGAAATCACAAACACAGATCTAAATCTTTTAAGCTTTTTAACAGGAAAAACAGAGCTGTCATTTGGAACAAGCCTGCAGGAAACAAGAAACTACAATGTTACAACACCACCCTCACAGTTTAACATACCAAAGAAAATCATACTCAACTATCTGAACTCAGATGCACTCAGATTATGCATACAAGAAGAAGTATTCACCAAGGAACAAGTCAACATGTTTTTGGAGGATGAGAAAAAAATATTCGAAACAAGGATGACAAACCTGCTACCAGAGCTTGAAATCACTGGTACAATAAACAGAGGCCTGTTTGAATCATCACTCGTATGGGATGAAGACATAAACAATATGGATAAAAACACGCCTGTTACAACAAACTCATACGCTAAATGCACCTACCCTGTGCATTTTGATCTATCCATTATACCACCAGGTTTCTCAATACCAACACAAACCTATAACTTTACAGGGCTCAAAAACCAATCCGTGACATACCGGATAATATTCCCACATGGAATAGACATACAAGTATCAGACCTTCAAGGCAAAGCCAAGGTGAAAAAAACAGATGATGATAGAAAATATCTTGAGATCTCCTTCACAACATCTGAGGATAACTTAACCGTGGATGTCTCATGTAAAATGATACCCTCAGCCCTGTTTGTAATAGGAATATTCACACCATGCATCATAAGCCTGATAATAACCATCATACTCATAACAGTAATAATCATGCTGAGGAAAAAACGAAAAACACGGAAAACAGGGATACCGCCAACAACTATGGAACCAGAGGAGCCCACAGGATACGAAGGGGAAGACTACTACATACCACCACCGCCAGGATCAAAATAACCTTTTTCTATTTTTTTATCATACTAGGCAACAATCTAAGAAGAGAAGGAAGTTCCTTAATTAAAGGCTTCATAAGTCTAGAAGGATAATCAATATCGCCATGTCTGTTAATGATATCAACAATCTTTTGATTCTGAAACATTTTTACATATTTATCCATCTGTCTATCATTAAGGTTTTTGAAAATATATCTAAACCTCATACCTCTAACTAACTCTTTACCCATATCCTTCATCAAAGTTTTATGATAACTTTTTAGAAACTGTGATGAAAAATCATTTTTTTCTAATGCCTGAAATGCAACTGATGAGCAAATATCTGCACAAACAAGGCCTGGATATATGCCTCCACCGGAGGTGGGTTTCACCTGTACCGCGGCATCACCAACAAGCATAATGTTATCATCAAAGGTTCGATTAAGAACACCCAGTGGTATGACACCGCCAAGGTGTTTTGTTATTTTGGTTTTATCAAAAAAAACTTTTGTATGTTTATGTTTTAGAAAATTTGACAAATAAAACTTTGGTGAACCAGGAGCGTTATGTGATATGCACATGCCCACCCGTGCTTTTGTTCCATCCTTGCTTGTTGGGATTATCCATGCGAAGAAACCTGGTGCTATCTGGTTTCCAACGAAGATTTCAACATAATCAGGGTTGAGATTGGTACCAGATATTTCGCAGCCTATACCTTTCAGGTATTCTTTTGGTTCTGGGAAAACTAGACGGTCACGTACTGTTGAAAATGGGCCATCAGCACCTATTAGTAATTTACATTTTACATCCCGTTTCTTTGATGTTTTGATTTCAATACAACCATTTTTTCTCTGCACAGATTCTACAGTGTTATTAAGAAAAATCTCTGTGCCTTTTTTCTTAGAATCCTGTATTATTTCTTTATCAAAAACACTGCGGTCAATGACCAAAGCATGAGCCCGGTCGCCACCAATAGTTAAAACATGGTTTGATGGTGAGTGAATGTTTGCGCCTTTGATCTGGTTTTGAACAATGTTTTTTTGTGAAATGTTTACTATATCAAAGACTCTGGGTGTGATAAGCCCTGCGCAGTTAACGAATTGCCCTATTTGTTTGTTTTTTTCAAAAACCACAGTGTTGTATCTTTTTTCAGCTATTTTTCCGGCAGCAAATCCTCCTGTGGGTCCTCCGCCGACAACTACAACATCGTATTCTTCCATTGTTATATCTGATGGAGGTATGTTTCAAAAGATTTATAATAGAATCGTGGATACTGTGGCTGAGGAAAGCACTTTATGTTTAACAAATTAACAGACCATACAGTGACATATGTTGCAATAACCAGTGTTTTATTTATAAAAGTGAGAAGAAAGAAGAAAAATAACACTGACGAGGAAGAAGAATTCAAAAACCGTCTGCTCTGTCGTTTCGTACTTGATGGCATTGGTAACAAGGTTGGTGAGAGTGTAGCAGTTGATGAAGATATTCTGATTATTAAAAAGGGTAGGAGATATCTTGGTGTACCCTTGAAACATGTAGAGGAAGAAGGTAAAACCCTCCTGGTAAGGGGTCTTGTTGATGATTCTAATGCTGAGATGATGGGTGAGAAATGGCGGCAGGAAAATTTTAAAGAAATAAAACTTGATAAGGATCAATGATGGATTTTGAATATAAAATGGTGATAGTGACAAGGCAGGATCTTAAGCTGTCACCTGGTAAACTCGCTGCGCAGGTTGCTCATGCCGCTGTGGCTTGTGCGTTTTCTACTAAGAAAAATAATCCTAGATGGTTTAGTAAATGGCAAGCTGAGGGTTCTAAAAAGGCTGTTGTAAAAGTAGAAACAGAAAAAGATTTTTACCCTCTTCAGGATAAAGCTCAACGGTTAAAAATATCAACCTATCTTGTTGAGGATGCAGGGCATACAGAAATACCATCGGGTACTAAAACTGTGCTGGGTATCGGGCCCGCACCAGATAACATTGTTGACCAGGTAACAGGGGATTTACCGTTATTGTAAAATAAAGAGAAAAGAGTGTTATTTTATAGAGTCAACAGCCGGGCTAACATTGGGAACTGCTCAAGAAGTTGGGTTAACATAGTATTTTTAATCTTTTGTTTTGGCATTTGAACATGTTTTTGTGACCATTCGCTCCAGATATTGTTTTCATCCATAACTCTTGCTTCGATTTTAAAGGTACCTGTCTTTGACCAGGTGTGTGTGAACTCTTGTGTTTCACCAGAAAGCCAGGTTTCAACTAGTGGTTGCATTATTTCTGTTTTTCCATCGCCCCAGTTGATTTCTGCTTGGATTATCCTATCGCTCTCTGGGTCGGTTGGTGTTATTTCTAAAGTGAATTCTTCGTCTATTCGGCCTTTGGCATTACATGATAAAGATGGTTTATATGGTTGTTTTGATCTCCAAGGCATATTAAATGGTTGCTCCTTGTTAATAGTATACTTTTGCCCATTGTACCAGACTGAGTCAGTGTATCCATAAACAGTATAGGTTCCCTCGGGTAAATAATTCCCGAATCCATCGACTCCCTTCCATGAAATAGTTTTACTTATAAGTCCACCAGGGTTCATAGTTATTTCCCCTATGTAAACACCGGTATCTACATGGTGAACTTTTTCCTTAAGCCCATTGTAAATATCAAAGTAGAAAGAGCCTCCTCGCATATCAATAGTCGCAGGTGTCTCTGTGGGGTTAGTAATTGCTACTATTATATCCCAATGTATCATATTAGAAGAGTCCTTTTTCTCATTGACCGAAACAGTAACTACTATAGGTATTTCATCGCTAAAATCAGTTAGTTGTGTGTTCTCTTCTGTGATTGTCTTGTTGGTCACCATACCTGTTGTTGCTGGTAATAATAGCATCATAATTGTAGTAAGTACACCTATGATCATAAGTGTGCTTTTAGAGTTTCTTTTTTTCATTATTATTTTCTCCTTTGAAACATTTTATGAATTTGAAATATAAAACTTTAATATAAATATTTCTAAAATTATATGTAACATTTGTTACATGATGGTTATAACGCAAAATTGAGGATACTGTCGAAAGATTATTACCATCTGTGTAAATTTAGTTTATATAAACATGAAAAAACAAATCCGAGTGTTAGGTGTTGATGATTCCCCGTTCACATTTAGTGATAAATATGGAACAGTTATCGGTGTTGTCATGCGTGGTGGAAATTATCTGGAATGTGTCCTACGATCTCAGGTGAAAATCGATGGTGATGACGCAACATTTGTCTGTAAAAACATGATTAATAATACTCGTCATAAAAAACAGCTGAGGGCTATGCTCTTGGATGGTATAGCACTGGGTGGTTTCAACATTGTAAACATTGAAGAAATATTCAGTGACACGGGTCTTCCTGTTATTACTATTACTCGTGATAAACCTGATTTTGATAAAATCAAAAAGGCTTTGAGGAAAAATTTCAGTGATTGGGAACAACGATTAAATATTATGGGAAAAGGAGAACTATTTAGGGTTAAAACTAGTTATAACCCAATATATGTGAAATGCGCAGGACTAGGTATTGATGAAGCAAAAGAAATAATAAATATATGCACAATTAGGGGTGTCATACCTGAGCCGGTTCGTGTGGCTCATCTGATTGCATCTGGAATCATACGTGGTGAAAGTTATGGGAAAGCCTAAAGCAAAAGTCAACAATGCGAAATGTTTAGCCTGCGGTGGATGCATATCTGTCTGCCCGCAGGATGCTATAAGTTGGTCTGGTGGAAAAGCACTCGTGAACCAGGAGGACTGTATAAGCTGCGCTATATGTATAAGAACATGCCCTGTTGGAGCAATATCTGGGGAGGTCTAAAAACATGGATTATGATGTTGTAGTTGTTGGAAGTGGACCAGCAGGTAGCGTTACCGCTCGTTACGCTGCAGAAAACGGCGCCAAAGTACTAGTCATAGAACGCCGGCAAGAAATCGGTGTACCCGTGCTCTGCGGAGAAGGTATATCCCGGAAAATAGACGAGTGGGGTATGCTCAAAGGTAAACGTTGGATAGCAGGTGAAATGGATGGCGCCCGGATTTATTCACCAGACAAAACACATGTAACACTTGCAGCTGGACAAGCTGGAAACGAAACAGGATACGTATTATACCGTGATATTTTTGATCAGGAACTAGCGAAACAGGCAATGAAAGCAGGAGCAAAATACATGATGAACACGCAAGCCCTAGGGTTGTTAAAAGATGGAGATAAAATCATAGGAGTAAAAGCCAGGCATTTCGACGAGGAACTAGAAATATATGCAAAAATCATAGTCGGAGCAGATGGTGTTGAATCCAAGATTGGACACTTGGCTGGGATAAAAACCCGCCTTGATCCCAAGGATTTGGAAACCTGCTGTCAGTACACACTAACAGACATCGATGTAAAAGACGCATTCTGTGAATTCTACCTGGGAAAAGAAATCGCACCCGGCGGATACGTCTGGGTATTCCCCAAAGACAAAGGCATCGCCAATGTGGGAATAGGAATACTCGCAAGCCTAAGCGAATCAGGAATGGCAAAAAAACTACTAGACAGGTTCATAGAAAACGACCCGCGTCTAAAAAATGGTAAACCACTAAGGTTCATGGCAGGAGCAGTACCCGTGTCAAACCCTGTGGAAACAGTACGAGACAACCTCCTCCTCGTTGGTGACGCCGCCCGGCATGTAGACCCAATAACCGGTGGGGGACTTACACACTGTCTAGAGGGCGGAAAAATCGCAGGAGAAGTAATAGCCGAGGCATTAAAAAACAATGATCTCAGCGAAGAATTCCTCAGCAAATATGAAACACAATGGAAACAAGCCTTCGGGCAGAAAATAAAAAGAAACTACATAGTAAAAGAACTACTCCTAGACATGGATGACAACACACTCAACAAACTAGCACACTCGCTTAAAAACGTGAAATTCGATGAAATAAGCACCCATGGCCTGGTTAAAGAGGTTGCTAAACATCTACCGATATCCACAAAACTTAAAGCCTTGATTAAACATGGAGAGAAAATAAGGGAGATAAAAAAACAATGAAATGGGGACTGGTTTGTAACTACCATGTAAAGAAAACATGTTCACTTGCAGCAGATCTCTACGAGTTCTTACAAGAACATGATGAGGTTTATCCTGAGAATAAATTCACCAAGGGAAGAAACATAAAAGGATACACCCTCGAGGAAATCAGTAAAAAAGCCGACATAGTAGTAACAGTCGGAGGAGATGGAACTATACTTCGTGCCCTGGAAAAAGTTGAGAAACCAATATTTGCAATAAACAGCGGAGGCATGGGGTTTCTAACAGAGGTAGAATCCAAATACGCAAAAAATGGTCTTGAACAAGTGATATCAGGGGATTACAACGTTGAAGAAAGAGCTAAACTAAAAATCATGGTCGATGGCAAACGACTACCTGATGCCGCTAACGAGGTAACAGTACAGACAGCTCGTATAGCAAAAATGATATATTTACAAGTCCAGGTTGAAAACGAACTACTTGAAACATTCGGAGCAGACGGTATAATTGTTGCTACACCAACAGGATCCACAAGTTATGCACTTAGCGCTGGAGGGCCGATACTTGACCCCGCGGTAAACGCCATGGTTATAGCACCACTCGCACCATTTAAACTAGCAGCGCGTCCATGGGTTGTACCACTTGATAAAAAAATCGGGGTAAAACTACTTTATAAAAGTAAAGAAACCAAGATAGTGATTGATGGTGAATCCCCTCAAAATGTTACTCCTGATAGTGATATTGTTATCACTGGTTCTGAAAGAAAGGCAAGATTCATCCGTTTCGGTGAATCCTTTTATCAGATGGTGCGTATTAAACTGGTCAGATAATTATGGGTTTTTTTAAAAAAAACAAAAAAGAAACACAGCAGGTTCAATGGAAAATCAAAAAACGTTGTCTTGATCTTATTCTTGAGAGTGCTAAATCAACCTATCCTAATGAGTTTGGTGCTCTTCTACGTGTTGATGAACAACATAAGGATACTATTGTCGAATTGGTATTGTTACCTGGGACTATTTCTGGTGATAGTCATGCTATTTTCCGTCTTCATATGATGCCTGTTGATTTCAGTATTGTTGGAACAATACATAGTCATCCTGGTCCTAGTGCTAGGCCTTCTGATGCTGATCTAATGCTTTTCCGTAAACATGGACGGATACATATTATCGCTGCTGAGCCGTTCACATTTGAATCATGGAAGGCTTATGATTATAATGGGAATAACGTAGACGTTTTAATTGTTTAATCCGTCTTCTAGTGCTTTTTGGATGAATATGTTAGCGAGAGTATATTGCATATCTAGTTTCATCTCAACAAGTTTACTATTGCTTCTTTTGAAATGACTGTTGATCATCATTATTATACCAATGTGATCTGATTGTCTAAACATCATGTGGCAGCAATATCCGATGGCTCCACCATTGTAGCCCTCCCAGACGGATTCTTTGTATGTTAGATGAATCCAGCCTAGGCCATGTTGCATAGACCCGATATAGAATTTTTCAGAGAATTCTGGATTTTGAATAGTGTGCATTATTTCGATTGTGGATTTATTCAACATTGAATAATTATTGAATGTGCCATTGTTCATATGTGCCATCAGGTAATTCGATAGATCAAGTGCTGTTGCCCTCAGGCCTCCGCATGCTGCTGCGCATCTGATATCATAATTAGGCATGGGGATATACAATGAACCAATTAGTGGGTAGTAGGGTCTAGCAAGTCTTTTTCTGTCGAGTTTCTCAATTTCGAAACTTGTATCTTTCATGTTCAATGGTTGGAAAATGTTTTTTTGACAGTAGCTCTCAAATGTTTCCCCTGTGATTTGTTCAAGGAGTGCTGCTAGGAGGATGTAACCCCAGTTCGAGTATCCGAATTTTTCACCGGGCATGGTTTCTCTCCAGTATTCTTTTTTATAATGTTTTTCTCCAGGGATGAGTCTTTCTTTGATGAAACTAGTAGGATCATCTGATAGGGGGAGATAGCTTGGGAAATCAAAAAATCCATCATCAATGCTTGATTGATGATCTAGTAACATCCGAAATGTGATGTTAACGTCTGGGTGGTATGGGTTTTTTAGATCATATGGTAGATAAAGACTTATATCGTCATCTAGTGAAAAATTATAGGATTTGTTTTCATAGATTTGCATTATTGCTGTTGCTATGAATGTTTTTGAAATTGAACCAATAATGTAAATAGAATTCATTTGTGATTTTTTTCTGAGGTAATAGTTGGAGTATCCGTATGAATCTTTCCAGATTATGCTATTGTTTTTGATGATGCAGACTGTTAAAGATGGCATGTTTGTGATTTTCATATATGTATGGATTTTTAAATCAAAAAGAATGTCATCTATTGAATTTGATGTGTTTTCTTTTGGTTGTTTGTAAGATGCAATAACATTTACCTGGGTTGATAAGACAAGTAAGAGTATTATTGAAATTGTGCAGGCAAGGGTAAGGTTTTTTTTCATGTATCGTTCACTCTGTTGTTTATATTTACTTGTTATCAGTTATAAAAGGGTTATGTTATTATGATAACACGTTTGTTGGTAAATGTTGTTAGTGCGGGTTTTATTTGTTAGTTTCTTTAATAAAAGTTAATTTTTTGTTATTATCTTAACAAGTTTTCTTTATATTTTAAATAGAGGTTTCTAAGGTTATTATAAATATTGCTGTTGTTTGTTTTTTAGGACAGATTTTGTGGTTTTTTTGTTTTGATTTTCTTTAAATCCAGGTTTTTATCGAAACATTTAAATATTAATTGTGTATATATATTTCACAAAAATATAGAAAAATGGTGATAAAAATGAAAGAAACGAAAATAAAATACGGAATATTATGTTCTGCCGTTATCCTAGCTGTTATTATCGGACAGAGCGCAACTGCTGGGGTAATGAAATTAGAAGCAAAAGACAACGAAATACCAAATCCATCACTAAGTTATACAGGAACATCCTACTTAGGAACAGCATATTGTGAACAAAAACCAAATGTGGGGATTTTTGCTGAACTTAATCTATACGATGGCAATGAAAAAGATGTTGCATTATCGCATTATAATGAAGATGTTAAATTTATACTAGAATACACATTTAAATTACCCGGAGGGGCTGATGATGCCCAAGTATCTATGTGGTACTGGGACGATGACGGTCAGCACCAGGCGTACCTCACACGCGGAGAAAGTGATGAAGGGACACTTGAGTTAGTAGTACCTTGTACATCCGGAACTAACTTTAACTTGCATGTAAAAGCTAGATGTACTGACTGGTATGGTGCAGATCATACGGAGGATGAACGAACAGTAAGAGTAAAACCAGAACTAGCTCGGTACCCTAAGATATCTGGCTCTGGTAAAATCACCGGAACAGAACTGAGACCAATGTCAAAGACCAAGGTTGATAAAAATGTTGTAATTGAGAATACCGGAGACCCTGGTTCATATCTTGAATGGGCATGGGGATACAGTGAAGACCGTCTTTATGGCGACTGGGATATTTTCCCTGGAAGTGGATGGCTTGATTATGGGGAAGAACAAGCAATAAACGTAGAAGTAACACTACAGGAAGGGCAAAAAGTCAGCGGATACTTAAGATTTTACAACGTAAACGACAAAACTGATTACGTGGACATACCAGTATCAATTGGATACAAGGCAAAACCTGCTGCCTACCCAATGCAATCTTTATTTGAAAAAGCCCTTGGGAGATGCCCATATTTACTAACACTATTAAGTGGATTTTTAAACCTATAAAAACCCATACTCTCCCTCTCTCTTTTTTTATTTTTTTTAACACACATCTCGTTCTTACGTTACACTATTTAAAAGAATTGAGGAATAACATTTTATATTAAAAACATGCTACTAAAAATTGGAGAAGGATGGAAGGCTCACCTATAGACATAGTGGTTTTCGCGCCGCTTGCACCAATACTCGGCGTGCTACTATTCTGGTTCATACAACTATTGTTCATTGAAAGCCAGAAATACCTGTTAGGAAAAATACGATCACGGCATGAAGCACTATGCAGGTTTACCAACTTCCTAGGAATACTATTTCAATCCATCTGCCATGCGCTAGGTTACACGGTTACAAAAAGCGGCATCTCAGAGTTCTATATCAGTATAAGCTATGGTCGTGTCGCCCCAAAAAAACAGAAAAAAGGATTATTTGAATGGATAGCTAATGTCTTCCTTTTCATAGGACCCTTCTTCATACCAGCAGCATTACTACTAATCTGCCTATTTTTCCTAATGAACCAAGGTTTTGAAATCATCCCACCATCTAGCCTTTTAGAACTCAAATACACCTTCGGAGGGCAGATAGCAACATTTGGAACAAGCCTGTATAATTTTTCAACAAATTTCTTCAACTTCCTGCTAAACATAGATTTCCTACACCCTGCCCATTTCGGGTTCATAATACTCATGATCCTACTAGGCCTGGGAATACGACCCAGCCATATCGGTGAAGAAAAAATCGACAAGGTAGACATGATCTACGATCTAAGAAACATATGGCGTCTAATCACACATAAACCCATATACATCATAATCTTGTTCTCAACAGCCTATGTTTTCTTCTACATATCGCTCTACCTGAACCAGAACTGGTACATAACACTCTTCAGCGTCTTCGGCTGGTTATCAATCATATCCATTGTAAGCCTCATAATAACACATTTCATAATTATAATGATAAAACTAACAGATAATATACCAGGGAAAAAAAGAATACTACCATACCTAACACTACCATTCTCCTACATACTCATGAGAATACTATTCCATTACATAAAAACGCCTCAATCTAATAGTATATCAACAATTATAATGATAATGTTAACAGGACTAGTAACATATTACCTGTTAAGGAAAAACACCAATAAATTTAAAACCAAAAAGACTATAAAAACCAAGGATAAAAAACAAAAGGCGGAAAAAGAATGAAAGATAAAGAATTACTAAAAGATGAAAAACTAGAAAGGGTACTATCACCACATCCACTATCTTTTATGAAATACCAATCACTAAGTTTATTCCTAATAATATGGGGCCTACTAGTAGGCTGGCTTGTAAACTTCTCAGGATACAGCGAAATGTTAGCCGGCAATGAATGGTTTCCCCTGCTAGTATGGGGGCTTGTTCTACTAGTAGCAGGAATAATAGCATCACTCATAACAGTACGATGGAGTATTTTCTTCCTATACGCAAGCATATTCCTAGGAGGAACCGGATTACTACTATGGCAAAACTGGCTTGGGGTATCAGGGGTTTTCATACCCTTCTACATGATCACAGTATCAATACTAGGATTCCTACTAGTAGAATGGTACAGACGAAGCCATAAATACATCATATCAAACCAACGTATACTATTCAAAGGAGGTATCTTCACAAAAAACGAACGAACACTACGATATGATAAAATAAGTGACATCAACGCAAAACAAGGTATAATAGGACAAATATTTGGTTTCGGAACAATAATACCCATCAGCCAATCAGGGTTCGGACTCGGAGCAGATAAATCCTTCGCAGCAGGAGGCGTGCAACTCGGGGGTAAAAAAGTAAAAGCAATGGGGTTATTCGGCGGAGGAAAAGAAGTACAAACACCCATGTCAAGAAGCTACTTCGAACTACACGGAGTATACCCCTACAAGGAGATAAAGAAAATAGTAGAAGAAATGGTACAAGGTAGTGTAATCACAGAGTATCAACAAGAGCAAGTATCATTCCAAAAAGAACAAGTAGATATACAGAAACAAATGAGAGATCTATTAAAATCACAGAGTGACTCTAAAGACCAATCTGAAAAAGAAGAAAACAACGAAGACATCTCAGAGCAGATGAAAAAACTAAAAGACAGATAATTTTATAAAACACATCACAATCACAGGAAACATGGTACCAAAAAAGGTTTTTTTCACCAAAGGAGTCGGAAGACATAAACACGAACTACAATCTTTTGAACTAGCACTAAGAAACGCAGGAATAGAACAATGCAACATAGTAAACGTCAGCAGCATCGTACCACCAAACTGCAAAATAATAACCCGTGAAAAAGGCACACAGGAACTAAAACCAGGTAACATCACATACTGTGTCATGAGTCGCAATAAAACCAATGAACCCAACCGAATGGTCGGCGCAGCTATAGGCGTTGCCGTACCAAAAGAAAAAAACACTTATGGATACATATCAGAACATCACTGCTACGGAGAAGCAAGTAAAAAAATAGGAGACTACGCCGAAGACCTAGCCGCAACCATGCTAGCAACCACACTAGGACTAGAATTCGACCCAGACATGGCATGGGATGAAAGAAAACAAGAATTCAAAATGAGCGGGTATTTCGTCAGAACGCAAAGCGTTGCTCAAACAGCAAGAGGAGATAAAAACGGCATATGGACAACAGTCCTCGCCGCAGCAGTCTTTTTAGAAGAATAAAAAAACATGCAACTCTTTTTTTATATAAAAAGGCTTTATATGCAAGTTAACAATAACAGACCACCATAAAAAAGGAGAGATAAATTATGATTGAGGAATTTAATAAATGGTTTGAAGAACTCACAATAAATGATGTCCCAAGTGTGGGTGGAAAAAACGCATCACTAGGAGAAATGATAAGAACCTTAGGTGAAAAAGGAGTCAACGTCCCAGGAGGATTCGCAGTAACCGCCTACGCATACAAATACACAATAGAAAAAGCAGGTGTTGATAAAAAAATCCGTGAAATACTATCAGACCTTAACACCAATGATGTGCGAAACCTTGCAGAACGCGGAGAAAAAATACGCAATCTCATAAAAAACACGCCACTGCCACCAGAAATAGAAGAAGACATACGAAACCATTACAGGGAAATGGAAAACCGCTATGGAAAAAACTGCGATGTAGCAGTAAGAAGCAGCGCCACAGCAGAAGACCTACCAGATGCAAGTTTCGCGGGACAACAAGAAACATATCTAAACGTACGAGGAGAAGAAGAACTCCTCGAAAAAGTAAAAGAATGCTTCTCTTCTCTTTTCACAAACCGGGCGATATCCTACCGAGTCGATAAAGGATTCGATCATTTCAGCGTATACCTCTCAGTGGGAGTGCAAAAAATGGTACGAAGCGACCTAGCAAGCAGCGGTGTAATGTTCAGCATAGACACAGAAAGCGGTTTCAAAGACGCAGTATACATAACTGGAGCCTATGGTCTCGGAGAAAACGTTGTACAAGGAGCAGTAAACCCAGATCAGTTTTACGTATTCAAACCCACACTAAAAAATGGCTCAAAACCCATACTAGAAAAAAAAGTTGGAACCAAAGAAAAAAGAATGATATACAGCGACAAAGGAACCATAAACCAAGAAGTCAACGAGGAAGACAGGAAAAAATTCGTAATAGACGAAAACGAAATAATAACACTAGCTAAATGGGCAACCATTATAGAAGAACACTACCAAAAACCTATGGATATAGAATGGGCAAAAGACGGGCAGACAGGAAACCTGTTCATAGTTCAAGCACGTCCAGAAACCGTACATTCACAAAAAGACATGGCAACCCTAAAAACATACATCCTAGAAGAAAAAGGAAACATACTCACAGAAGGAGAAGCAGTAGGCAGCAAAATCGGACAAGGAGAAGTCAACGTAATACATGATGCTAAAGATATTCATGAATTCCAAAAAGGACAAGCCCTCGTAACAGACATGACAGATCCAGACTGGGAACCAATAATGAAAATCGCAGGAGCAATAGTAACCAACCGCGGGGGAAGAACCTGCCATGCAGCAATAATCTCACGGGAACTAGGAATACCCTGCGTCATAGGAACAGGAAACGGAACAGAAACCATACGAAACGGGGCACAGATCACAGTTGACTGCAGCGAAGGAGTAGGACGAATATACGAAGGAATGCTGAAATTCAGAGTAGATGAACTTAAACTAGATCAACTACCTGAAACCAAGACACAGATAATGATGAATGCAGGCGTACCCGAGAAAGCATTTCAACAAGGGCAAATACCCAATGATGGAGTAGGACTAGCACGAGAGGAGTTCATAATAAACTCATATATAGGGATACACCCACTAGCACTCCTGGAATATGACCAACTTAAACAAAAAGCCACCAGTGACCAAAAAATCGCCGAGGTCATCAAAAAAATAGATGAAAAAACCATAGGATACCAGGACAAGGTAGAATTCTTCGTAGACACCCTTGCACGAGGAATAGCAAAAATAGCCGCAGGGTTCTACCCAAATGATGTCATAGTAAGAATGAGTGATTTCAAAACCAACGAGTATGCAAACCTCATCGGCGGATACATGTATGAACCAGAGGAACACAACCCTATGATAGGATGGCGAGGAGCCTCCCGTTATTACGATGAAAAATTCAAACCCGCATTTGGCCTTGAATGCCGAGCAATGAAAAAAGCACGGGATGAAATGGGATTAACCAATATCAAACCCATGATACCATTCTGCCGGACACCCGAAGAAGGACGTAAGGTTATACAAATCATGAATGAACACGGACTGATACAAGGACAAAACAACCTACAAATCTACGTTATGTGCGAAATACCATCCAACGTAGTAGTAGCAGACCAGTTCGCAGACATTTTCGATGGATTCAGCATAGGAAGCAATGATCTAACACAGCTAACACTAGGACTCGACCGGGATTCAGACCTAGTATCACATATTTTCGATGAGAGAAACGACGCGGTAAAAAGACTAGTGAAACAAGTCATAGATACAGCGCACAGCCATGAGCCACGGAGAAAAGTAGGAATCTGTGGTCAGGCACCATCAGACTTCCCAGAATTCGCGGAATACCTCGTGGAATGCGGCATTGACAGCATATCACTAAACCCAGACACTGTGATAAAAACCAGGCTAACCATAGCTGAAGCTGAAAAAAGGATGGGGAAACAAGAAATAATGAAATAAAAAAATTTGTTTTAAACAAATGCAGAGTTAAGAAGCCTGGACAATAAGGGGAACTGATGCATTAGGTTCTTAATCAGATATTGGAAACTGTTTTTCAATGAGATCATGCCATTTATGTTCAGGTTTTTAGCATCATGATTTTTATCATTTTTACCGAATACGAAAAATGAGAAATCTCCAACCTCGGGGTGTTTATGCCAGGTTGCTCCATCATCTGTTGATCTCCATGCTTCGCCTTTTGAATATGAACCTCTGTCCACTATTCCACCCCAAGAGTATATTTCTTGATCGATGTAGGATCTAATGACGATATAATATGTGTCACCAGGTGTTACTTCTATTCCGTCGCCATTGTTTAAAACAATGTTAATATCCTGCCATTCATCAGCGGTACAGGTTTCGAGATGAATATAGTTTTCAGAATTTGGGATATCATAATCTAATGGCCCGGGACTACTTGCTTTATCCTTTCTAAGTGACACTATAAGTTTTTCATTATGATGTAGCTGTGATATTTGAAGACTGATTTCTTTTATGGTACTGTATCCTGGTTTGAAAGACTGAGCATACCATGTTTCCACAGGCATGGTGTAGAAGATTTCTGCTTGTTTTTGATATTGATCGAGTTTGCCCTCCCATGGAGTTGATAGAATACTTTTTTCGTTTTTATTGAAATTTATTTTTGGGTAATAATCGCCCTTCAAAGGAGTTGTATCACTATCGGTTGCCAGAGGTTTTGCAAATTTAAATGCTTCTTCGCTGCTTATCAGACCGTCACTGTTTCCACCATAAGGCTCAAGATCTGCCCATCCAGCGAAACCTGTTCTTAGTGCCTCTGCAAAAGTATAACCATTGCCCTCCTCGTTTTCTTTACATGCTGTTAGTATTACTCTTTCATCTCTTTTAAGGGCATCAAGGGCCCCTCCACTGTGGCATGTGTTTATCACCATGGTGATTTTCTGTGATCTTAAAGAGTTTAGGTATGCATTTAACATCCAGTGGAATAACCATGGGCTTAGCACTGGGTTGTATCCTCCGATTCCTCTTAAATAAATATATCCGCCTAAAAAGGGGAAAACTGCTCCATGGGAGTAAACCCATATCATGACTTTGTCACCGGGTGTTACATGTGTTTTTAACCAGCCGTCATTGCAGAATTCTTCTTTAAATTGGTTATATGTACATTTATTAATTGTTTTAATATGATCTGGGTTCCATCCTCCGTTTATCAGGGTGTTTTTTAGTTTATTTACATGGTTTTCAACACTATTATAGACTTCATCATCGGGGAATGGTACAGCTATTAAAGCCCAGTACTCATCGTTATTTATCTGGTTTTTTTGTGTTGTGAAATACCAAACTGGTCCTTCTGTTTCTGCATAATGGTTGTCTTGGGCGACTATTTTCCAGTAGTATCCTGTGTTGTATTCTAATGGTTCATTATTTGGATAATCATAGTAGTTGTGTGGGCAGCCTGTATAAACTAGTTGTGGTGGGTTTTCTGTGCCTATGTAGACGTTGTAGAAAACTTCATCGTTTTCATCTGGGTCTCCCCCCTCCCATGTTAGTGTTGCGGTTACACCTATGTCATAGTCATTGTCAGTGGGAAAGGGATCTGATGGTGTGTAAGGTAGGTTGTTGCCACTGGTTTTTCTTGAGTAGTGTGCTTTGATGGTTTTATCTGAGTTCATTGTTATTGTTAAAGGGTTTTGATTTCCTGAGGCATCTGCTGACCAATGATCAAATTTCCAGTTGTTAGGATCATTGACACATGGTGTTAGGGCGACGCTTGTGCCTGAAGGGTATGAGCTCATCTGAGGGTTTATGTTTACATATCCTGCTTCGTTTGGTTCTGATATTACACTCAATGTGTATTCGTCTTCTTCGTTTTCCAGGTCGACTGTGAAGGACATTATCTCTGAATTGTATTTCTCATTACAGGGGGTATCCTGTAATTGTATTTTCCATTTGTAGGTTTGGCCGTGTTGCAGACCAGTCCAGTGGTATTCTACTATGTCCTGATCATATACATACAGGTCGCAATATAGAACCTGTTTGAATTGTCCATTAGGATAATACTCCAGAAGATCATATTCCATGTTGTCCAGATCGTCATCACTGCAGAAGGTTCGTATAAAAATACTGTTAGTAGTAACAGTTGACCCATCACCTGGGCTTCCGATTATATCAGCACATGGTGGTATGTTTAATATTCCTTCGATTTTAAAAGTGAAATCCGCGTTACTGGTAACATCCTCCCATTGGCCCCCATCGTAACACTTATTGTTGTTACCCTCGGAGTAAGGGTTGTTATCTTCGATGCCGAAATCTAAACTATTTTCAAGGAAGGTTTTGGTTCCTCCTTGTACGCCTAGATAAAGATAATTATAACCAGAGGGTATATTGTACTCGAAGTCAAAGGTTACCCATCCCTGTGAGTTTGATAGTTCATCGAAAGGAACCGAGGTTTTTGACCAGCTGGCTATGTTACTGTTTTCACTGGTTTGAGAGAAACCTACATGGACTATGGCATCAGGATCGATGTCATTGGGGTTTATTACCCACGCAAAGCAGTATAATTTCACGTTTGTAACATGATAATGATATGCTCCCTCAGGAATGTAGACTTCTTGTTGGAAGATAAATTTACTTAAATCATCAGATTCAAGGAATGTACCGTAACAGATTGTTTGTTCTATTAGAAAAGAAGGATGATTCCCGCTGCTGTTAATAGATTGTTCAGCGATTGTTGCTGGGAGGATACTACTAAAAACCATAGAAAATAATACAAGGAGAGTTATTTTTTTTCTATTCATATTTATGCCTCTAGTTAATATTTTCCTTTATAAATATAGTGATATTATAATATATAAATATTACGATAAATATATTGCGACTGTTGAAAAACTATTTTAACAACAAAAACCATCCAACACTAGAATGGAAACCATACCACTAATAAAACTCACAGAACAAATCAAAATAAACCAAATACCCAACTTCATAGAAAAAATAACAGAACAAATCAACGAAAACAACACAATATACATACAAGACATCCACGGAATACAAAAAAACAAACCCAACATATGTCTATATCAAAGACTATCAAGAGACTACAACCTCTGGATAGACAACGGACCACGAAACCTTGGAGACACCGTAGACACATTCATGAGTGGAGCAAACACGATAACAATACGAGAGTCTTTATTTCGAAAATTAAACATAAACGACATCAAAGACATCACAGAAAACCAAATATTCATTAACATAGATCTAGAAAAACCAACAAACACATTTTTCCCAAACATTGATGGAAAAACAATTTTTGAAAAACGAGAAACAATAGAAAACAACCCAAAATACAATGATGTTTTAAAACAACAAACAAAAAACACGCCACTATACATATATGAAAACAACCCACAAAACCTAACCTTCTGGAAAAAATACAACACACAAGGCATAATAACAAACCTTGACAACATAAAGGAGTTCAAACAAAAATGAGCCCTGAAGCAGAACATATAATCGCCTTCCTGTTTAAAAGAAGCGGAAAAAAAACAATGACCTTCCCAGAAATCTACCTAACACTATCAATGGATCTCAATTGGTACACACCAGAGGGGGCAAAAAAATTCGTAAACACAGCAATACAACAACAACTTTTAACAAAAAAAGATGACATGATACGCCCCAGTTTCGATATAAAAAACATACAAATACCAGTTGGTTTCCAACCATCAAAAACAATATTCACAGAAGAAAAAAACAAAAAATCTGTAGAAGAAGAAACCAGTGTTTTAGAACAAATAATCACTCACATCAAAGAAAAAACAAGCCTGGACAAACAAGAAATCATTGATAAAATCAAAGAATTAGAAAAAGAAAAAAACATAACCCCTGAGGTTGCATCTATTTTAATTGGCAAAGAAAACAATGTTTCTTTAGAAATGTTTTATAAAAAAATAGAAGAAAAATGTTTCCAATGAAAACATTTCATTCTTCATTATAGAATCATTGATAAAAGATTTGCTAACAATGGTAGTCTTTGATATATTTTCTCTAGGAATGCTGGGGGTGTGTAATCCTTGGTTTTTGGTGTGCTCAGCGTTATTGATATTGTATCATAATCCGATGGGTCGTTTTTATTGACAACCTTGATTTTCCCAGAGTATTGGCTTTTGAGTTCCTGAGGCACCATTACTTGAACGGATACCGTTGTCTTGCCTGTTAAACCCTCACCAGAGGAGGGGTTAAAAGACCAGTCTCCCCATTCCGGATAGGATGATATTTTCCAGTCTAGGTATGACCATTCATTGCCGATGTTTTCCACAGTGAACGTTCCTTTGGCATTATTGCCTGGTCGTCCTGAGATACTCATCGTTCCTGAACATTCCAGATTTGGTGTACATTTAAGGGTTTTAAAATAGCTCCAGTCAGTTTTTGTTATATGTTCTTTTTGCTCGCCAAAACCATTCACGTAGATATATTCTCCAAATAGTTCCACGGTGAAAGATGTTCCTTCTTTGAAATATTTTTTGATATCAAGAATGCCCCAGTCCTCATCATGATTCACAGAATAGGCTTTTGTAGAGGTGCCTTTGAATTTTATAGATGCCTCCATGGTTTCACCCCTTGTACCACCAGATTCAAGATAATAACCTGCAGTTGCTACTACGTCTCTGCCGCCTCCTACAAATACGTTATAATTGTCTCTTTTTATAACTCTACAAATTTCATCTTTATATCCCATAAACACAGTACCAGCGTTCACAGAAGGCGTGGTAGCTGGACTACTTTTTGTGTAACAATGACTTATGCCTTCATTAGGATCATCCAACCAACTTCCATCTGTTACTCTACCCCAGAGTTTTACCTTAAACTCAGTGTTCGGTTTGAAGAATTTGCTTATCACTAGTGTTCCAGTAGTTGTTTCTCCATTATTATATTCTTTTTTAGTGCCAGTTCCTTCGAATTCAATGCTTATATATCCGTGATCAAGCCAACCTGGGCAGTCAATAAGGTAGTCAACATATACTGTAACTGTTGCACCATTGTCTCCTACATAGATGTTGTTGTTATTGTAAGGTTCAATGATCACATCTGATCGGCCACCTGGTCCTTGTCTGACTACAATGAATCCTGAGTAGACTTTTACCTCGTTTGATTGTTTTACTTGTTCTGTTGTTTCTGTTTTCATGCTGAGTACGGGTATTGTTGTTGCTGTTGTTACTAGCATCAGGCTTATTAATAGTATAGCTGTTTTTGTTTTCATTATTTTTTCAACTCCAATTGTTTTTAATTTTTTTTACTAAATATAATTTCCAATATATAAATATTTCTATTACTATACAAACCATTCAATAAAAATCCCCATCTACAAAAAATACAAAATAATCGGCACCAACAAAATACCCATACAATGACTACGACGCACACCCCACCTAACAGGCAACAAACCAATAAAACTTGCAACCAGTAAAACCAACAAACCCATCAAACCAGTAAACAAAAAAACCAAAACACACACAAAAATAATAGTAAAAACCACAACCTTAACATAAGGAACCTTCACGAAACTCCTAGCAAAAATTTTACCAACACGTAGAGTAAAAAAATAAGATAAAGTACCGCCAAGTAAAACCGCGATCAACAGAAAGCTTAGATACTCAGGCATCAAAAAACCAGACCACTCACTCACAGAAATCAATTCCATAGCCGCCAAGGTCGCACCACTACGGCTACGCAAAATAACAAACATCATCACCACAACAAAAAAAGCACAAGCAGTATTCACCGCACTAAGCGTGATAATAGTCTGACGACGACCAGAAGCCCCACGAGAATTCATAGCCAAAACCGTACCCGTAGCACTAGTAATACCAGGGATAATACTCACAAGAATACCACCAAGACTACCAGTCATAACAGACAACATAGAAGACCGTTTCATCTCACCATCAACCACAGGATCAACCAAGCTCTGATCAGGAATAACAGGTTTAGTCAACAAAGACTCAAACAAAGTAGGCATACCGAACAAACCAGCCAACGCGGGAAACAAAACCGGACTGCTCAGACCAATAGGAGAACCCACCGGGACATCAAAAATCACCAACCCAAACAAGCCAGATAAAATAAAAATAAACAAAGCAAACAACATACCCAGAAAACAAGAAGAAACACCACCGCGCCCCAGTATATCAACACGGCCCTTCTCAGTACAAATCATCAAAACAGAAATAGCCAACAAAACAAACAACATGATACCACGAAGAACCTCGTAACCAAACAAAGGAGACCCAATCAAAAAACGTATAGGAAACAATAAAAGAAAACAAAACACAACCGCACCATAACTACCCATGGCAGATAAAGCCACAGCCTCGTAACCACGACCTTCAACTAACAAAGAATGAGCAGGCAAAACACTAAGAGCCGTATCGGGATCAGGAGCGCCCAAAAAAGTACTCGGGATGACGTCATGGAACGTATGACTTATGCTGGTACTAATTATATAAACACAAATCAACAAAAGAATGAATTCTTTGGAAATACCAAACTCAAACAAAAAACTAAAACCAGCG
>Ga0272441_10002549_pt1 | contig 36550 bp, 32 predicted proteins | sample SSMProp6N_FD_193582 | JGI IMG/M metagenome (GOLD analysis project Ga0272441, IMG submission 193582) | Marine sediment archaeal communities from Little Sippewissett salt marsh, Falmouth, MA, United States - SSM-Prop-6N | ecosystem: Environmental > Aquatic > Marine > Wetlands > Sediment ...
TCATTCGGCCGATGGAGAAGACCACGGCATTGGCATTAAAGGGCGTTCCATCATGGAATGTGACGCCCTTGCGCAGATGGAAGGTATAGGTCTTACCGTCGGCAGCGATGTCCCAGGATTCTGCCAGTCCCGGCTCCAGGCTGGTGGACTCGTCGGCATAGGCCACGAGGGCCTCAAAGATATTGTCGCAGACCATGAATGAATTGCCGTCTGTCTCATAGGCCGGATCCAGGCCGACACTGTCGCCGCCGCGGCCGAAGACCAGTGTCCCCCCCTGCGTGGGTGCCGCCATAACTACTCCTGCAAAAAGCAACATAAAAACTGCTACAAACAAAGTAATTTTTTTCAGCATGTGTCTCTCCTTTCTCACGTATGATATAACCGTTTCCTACCTTCGTTACCCCGTTACCATACAATCTTTTCACAGAAAAGATTGTCCCCCCTGAAGAGTATGCCGAATCGCCCGTCCCGGCACGGGAAGGCATCGCCTCTAGAGACATCACGCACCGGACAGGCGATATTCGCATACCCCCAGACAGATCTCATAGAAATAGTGTTTTCGATTCTTCTACAAAACGCCTGAGCATATCATATAATTTTCCAATGCTGGCGATATCGACATGCTCGTCAGGTGCATGCTGGCTCATGTCACCGTCGGCCCCCCAGACTACCCCCTGCGTTCCGTAATCGGACAAATGACGGGCGTCACTGGCACCATGGGCCGTCCCCGTCACCGCCCCGTCGGCAACCGTCAGCAGGAGGTCCAGATAGGGGGAATCCCCTCCCACAAAGAGGGGATCGCGCGACTCCTCCTGAAGTTCTCCTCCAATGGCTGCACGCATCTGATCAAACAGTTCATCCAGGTCGTCTCCTTCGGTATAGCGGATATCCAGAAGGGCTTCGGCATAATCGGGCACCTGGTTGATCGATGTGCCGCCCCGTATAATGCCCAGATTCAGTGTCCGGTGCCAGTGCCCCGTCGAATCCGCCGGTGGTTCAAACAAGCGCCGTATGAGGGCATAGTCATCCATCAGTGCCTCGATGGCATTTTCACCGAGCCACGGTCGGGCGCCATGGGCCGTTTTCCCCCGAGCAATCAATTTCAAACGCCAGATGCCCTTCTCCCGTATCACGATCTTTCCGACACTGCCACCATCCAGGGCGATGCAGAATCTGGTGTCGATCAGACCCAGTGCCTTCCGGGCACCATTGATACCGCCCACCTCCTCGTCTCCGGTAATCAGTATGCCGAAGGGGAGATCGTCCTGCCCCTTCCCGCTGCGGGACAGCCGTTCGCACTCTTCACGGACAAGCACCATCGACAAGGCGACGGCATACTTGTCATCGATACTCCCCCGGCCGTACAGTTTTCCATCCCCTTCGACGGGCGTAAAGAGTTCGGAAGGGGCATCAACGACGTCGATATGCGACATCAACAGGACCGGAACCCGTCCACTGGCCGGACACACGATGAGTGATGGGACACCGCCGTGGTCCACACGCCTGCAGGTGATGTGGCGGCTCCTGAAATAATCCGCGATAAAGTCCGCGCAGCGTTCTATTTCTTCGGGTTTCCCCTGCACGCTCTGAAAGGGAATCAGTGCTTTGGTAAGTTCGACAACCTCCCGCATGATATCTTTCCTTTCCCTGTTACCCCGCTAGAGCCTGAAGATCCATAAAGCAGTGGGGATCACGTGCCTCGAATATATCCAATCCCTCTCCATACATGACGGCCAGACACCCGCCGCAGACGGGGCGGATGGGGCAGGCCCGGCAGGCATCGGAACCCGCGCGGTATCGATGGGCAGCGAGAGAATCATAGATCTCCGCCATACCTTCTGTGTGTATATTCCCGATGAGCGAGGGAAACTTGCGGCAGGCATGCACCTCTCCATCGGGGAGCAGGGCGACGAAATTGAAGGCAGCGCTGCACCCGTATCCGGCACAGCCGCCGAAGGGTTCCATGCCCCGCTCATGGAGTACGATATTGATCAGATTATCCTTCAGCCCCATAACGGGATTGTACTGTGCCGCTTCCAGATAGTCGTCGACAAAATCTCGGTATTCGCCGTGTGTGGGAAGGGAAAGCGTGACGGCCTCACCCACCCGGGCGAGCCGGTTGAAGGTAAACAGGTCTGCCCGGTCCCGCAGGACATCGGCCAGTGGAATCACATCGTGCCGATTGTCTCGCGTCAGGGTGAGCATGACCTGCGATTGAATGCCATAATCATGAAGCATGTCGAGAAACTGCAACACTCTGTTGAAGTGCCCCCGCCCCCGCATGTAGTCGTTGTGCTCCTCCAGCCCCTCGAGACTGACCTGGTAAAAGGCAGGCCGTTGCAGTGCAAGCATCCGTTCAATTGCTTCCCGTGAAACGGGATTGCCCAGTATGGCCGTCACGAACCCCCTCTCGGCTGCCGCCTCATAGAGGTCAAAGAAGCGGGGATAGAGGAAGGGGTTGCCCCCGGAAAAGGATATCTGGCCCAGGACATGCCTGTCCCTGCAAAAGGTGCGGATATCATCGAGTATGCGCAGTGCCTCGTCGAATTGCAGGGGCGATCGGCTGCTGCGATCGTAGCAGTGCCTGCAGTGGAGGTCACAGGCCTGCGTGATGTGCCACTGCACGGTAAAGAAGGGGGACGACAGAAAGGCCTCGTCCCCGATACATGTATTGGTATAGTCACCGGTATTCCGGCTAATCAGTGAGGGAGGGTTCAGGATGAGACCGTTGTCGATGGCCCGGTCGAAGGCCCAGTCAATGATCCCCACCGGTATGCCTGCCGATCTGGCCACGTCATCGCCGTCCAGCTCTTCGGCCACAATCTTGAGGACCAGGAGTTCCTCGTCCGTGGCTCCTCGCAGTTGTATCCTGCCGTCGGCGGGATTCCGCCATACGAGGGTTATTTCCCTTCCCTCCTCAGGGGATACCGCCGCGGGAGACCCGTCTGCACCGATAATTTCTGAAAGTCCCTTCCAGGATGCCTCGAAGAGATTGAGCGTGGGATTTATCACCCGCCGGGAAACCGCTGCGGGAATGGCATGGTGTGCCGTCTCGGCCTTTATCAGTTCCAGGCGGGCAAGCTCGGGTAGATATGCCGGCAACCCGAGCCCCTGCGTGTGCGCTTTCAGTGAATCGATAAAGTCCTGTGCCGCTTCAGCGGCGGAACATCCGCCGACTATGACGTCCCACCCGTCACCGGTGAGAAACGCATGGCATATCGGATATGTTTCCGCCAGTCTTGTGGATACCGATGGGTACATGTTAGACATCTCTCAATACTCCCGGGACACAGGGAAAGTCACGTCTTTACAAAAACTATGCGCATGAGTATGAGATGGTGTAACAGTAGAAAAGTGAAAAAGAAAGAGTCCCGCCCCTTTTTTGTTTGTCCCTGCGGTGCTACCTGCACCGCCTCATCAGCTTCAACTGCTCTGGCCTGATTTCTGCTCCTGTTGAGCGCTACCTGCGCCCTTTTTCCCGCTTCAACTGCTTGTACCCTGCTTCTGACAACCCACGGTGCCGAGGGTGACTCCCGACAGAAGGCCGGCAATGCACAAGCCTGCCAGAATCTTCTTTACCTGCTTCTTTTCCATCATCCACCTCCTTTCGGCTGAATGATCGAAACTGACCTTGTATGCCCCGGGTCATGACGCATACCGCCTGACTTTCAGACGACAGTGGATTGTATCAATCACGGTACCGTTTGTCAAAAGATAAAGTTACTCTGCAGACCGCGGATCGGCCCCACCAGTCATCTCACTACGGTGAAACCGCCAAATTTGCTGCACATGACCGCCAATACTTTGACAACAGGCAGCATCTCCCGCTTGTATAACCGTCCCCCTTCGTCTCACAACCATAGCCTGTGTCAGGCGCCGGAGGGAAACTCACAACCCTTCCATACCACCGCTTTGTCCCACTGTTGGAACATTTCTTGCTGTGTTTCTAATGGTAATTTGTTTCAACTGGTGCATGGGAGATTAGATGCGTTCGACTATATCATCATTGTATTATGCAGCCCTGAAAGAAGGCGATCACAATGTGAATACAAGAGGCGAGTGAAACGGCCCCGGACACATAATCAATCCTCGAACACCCGGACAATCAACCTGAGAAACCGACAGACATCTACAGGAGGATAACAATGCTCAAGAGGATGAAACTGAGGGGCAAACTCATCGCCGGGTCCCTCGCAATGGTCATACTCGTCATGGCCGTTTCCACGGCCGTCGTTTCCATCGTCATCGGCAGACAGAACAGGGATGCCGCCAACTATCAAATCGAGAAGTCACTGAATATCCTTCGTGGGGAACTCCTGGGCAGGCAGCGAGACACACTGTCCAACGCCCGTCAGGCCTCGACAGCCAACACCATAGGTTTCAAGATGAAGTTTCTCCAGAGCTTCAAGGCAAAACCCGATCCAACCATGATAACCAGGGGTTCCTTCGAAGAGATTGCCGGCAGTCTCTTTCAGATCGGCATGACGAGCCGTCTCTGGCAGGTTGCCATATATGACCGTGACGGCGATCTCACGGCCTTTACCGTTAACGACAAGGAGCTGTCCCTGCTGGGCTACCGGATGTATGCACCTGGTCCTGTCTTTCATTTCATCTCCCTGAAAGAGGGAGAGGAAATGAAACAGGACCTGTGGCAGCAATCGCTATCGCTGAAACATTTCACCCTCCCCCTGCAGTTCCCAGGAAAGATCCCCTCGGAGGAGGGAACGGTCTTCGGCCATGTGGGAGAACATACCTGCATCATCTCCTATGCGCCTGTCTGGACACGTCAATACAGCAAACAGACCGATGCCTTCGAAAAGGAGCAGTGCGGTCTCGCCATGGCCGTCCTCAGAATCGACAGGGCCTTTGTGACAAAGATGTCTGCCCTGACGGGTATGGACATCAATCTCTTCAGTCGAAAGGGGCTCAGCGCCGGCACCCTCGCGGACTATACAACGCTCGTATCGACCGTCCCGGATAAGACACAGGCATCATGGACACTGGCGGGACAGGCCCTTGCTCTGAATGAAATTGACCTGCATAATAGAAGTTATTTCCAGGGAATACTTCCCCTCTACGGAGACTCGGGTCTTACCGGGGTCATTGCCGCCCTCCACTCGAAACAGATCGTCACGGACAACACCTCGCAGATCATACGCCTGCTGGGACTGGTGTACCTGGCGTGTCTCCTGCTGATAGTACCCTCTGCGTTCTTCTTTTCCAATTCCCTGGCAAAACCCATGAATCGTGTCATACGGTCACTGACTGATACGGCATACACCGTCGCCCATGTCTCCGGTCAGGTATCTTCCTCCAGTCATGAACTTGCCGAGGGGGCATCACAACAGGCCGCCTCTCTGGAAGAGACATCATCCTCTCTGGAAGAGATGTCGTCCATGACCCGTCAGAACGCCGATCATGCACAGCAGGCAGACCATCTCTCCAAGGAAGGTACTGACAACATGGACAATGCCAATGAGTCCATGAAGGGTCTCATCAAATCGATGGAAGATATCTCTATCGCAAGCAGCAATGTGTCCAAGATCATCAAGACCATCGATGAAATAGCCTTCCAGACCAATCTTCTGGCCCTCAATGCCGCCGTAGAGGCCGCCAGGGCCGGCGAGGCCGGAACGGGATTCGCAGTCGTTGCCGATGAGGTCCGCAATCTGGCCCTCCGTTCCGCTGAGGCCTCCAAAGATACGCAGAAACTGGTAACGGAAATTATCGAAAGAATCAAGACGGGATCGAAGCTGGTACAGGAGACCGACGGACACTATCACGACGTCGCCATCAGTGTTCAGAAGGTCACGGAACTCCTGGGGGAAATAGCGGCCGCCAGTGACGAACAGGCCTCCGGCATCGAACAGGTGAATATGGCCGTCGCCGAGATGGACAAGGTAACCCAGAAGAATGCGACTACCGCTGAGGAATCGGCTGCCGTAGCCGACAATTTAAACCTCCAGTTCGATGAAATGAAAGGAATCGTCGATGACCTGGTCTCTCTGGTCGGTGGCGGGACAAACGGGACATCACCCACCTCCGGAAAGGGCAGGAACAGGACGGGGAAATCCCCGGCAACCGATGCAGGTCGCCGGGGAGGGACTATGAGGGTCGCCACCCCCCCGGAGGGCACAGTGAAGCCCCACCAGATTATTCCCCTGGATGAGCGTGAGGAAGAATTTTCCGACTTCTAGTCAGTCAATGGAACCCTCATGTATCCGGCAGGGGGGCTGACTGCGGAAGATCGCGATCACATGCCGATGGGGCAGCGCCTGCGAAGCCTTCTCCACGCACCATTATTGCGCGCGGGGTGACACCCCCCTGAGGGAATAGTCCCTGCCCGGGGTGTCTCCCGACATGGCCACGGTGACGATAGGTCACAGAAAATAATTGCCGATTGACTCGCCGTCTCCTTTTTCCTATACTGAGATCTGATATAAGAAACTCTCAGCTGAAGGATGAAGGAAAGCATGAAAATTCTGGACGATCTGTTATCTCTCTTAAACTGTGACACGACGGTAAAAGACATACGCCAGGGTGTCTTCCATACCGGCGTCGTCAGCCGTTACTGCGGCCTCGCCGCCACCCTGCCCAAAGACGCCCTTCGCCAGGATCCACCGATGGTACACGCACCGGGGTCCCTGCTGGACAGGCATCCCCGCGAACTGGCGCAACTGGCACATTCTCCCAGCATCCTTGAGGCGGCCATCGGCATGGCCACCGTCAATTCCCTCCTTGACGTGGATGAGGCCGCCTGTGTCGAAATCAATGCCGCCGATATTATCATGAAAAAGGGCACAGGCAAAAAAATAGCCGTTGTGGGACATTTCCCCTTCATACCCCGGCTGTACGACAGTGCCGGCGAGGTCTGGGTCATTGAAAAGAATCCACGGGATGGCGACATGGGCGAATCGGCGGCGGACGACCTGATTCCGCAAGCCGATGTCGTGGCCATAACAGGCACCTCCCTGACGAATCATACGCTGGATCACCTGCTCGAACTCTGTCGGCACGATGCCTTCGTCATCATGCTGGGTGACTCGGCACCACTGACACCGATGTTCTTTGACCACGGTGTCGACGCCATCTCCGGGACCAGGGTGGCAGACCCCGTGCTGGCCCTGCAGTGCGTCAGTCAGGGAGCAACCTTCAGGCAGATCAGGGGAACGAAGCGGCTTACCATGATGAAATAAATATAACCCGCTTCGGCGATTATCAGACGCGTTGAGCGCCTGTCATGGTTCACCGCAAGCGGGGAAAGGCAGGAATGCACATGAAACGGAAAATAGGTCTGATCGTCAATCCCGTGGCAGGTATGGGTGGCAGTGTCGGTTTGAAGGGAACCGACGGTGACTCGTACAAACGGTCGCTCGAACTGGGGGCCCGTCCAGTTACGCCCCTCCGCACAGGGGACTTTTTGGCACACATCAGGAACCGGGCCGACATCGAACTCGTCACGGCTCCCGGTGTCATGGGAGAGGTCCATATCGGCGATTTCGGTGCACCCGCCACTGTTGTCGGTGCGGTCACCGGAGATACGTCGGCACAGGATACCAGGCGCATTGCCGCCGACATGGTATCGCAGGGTATCGACCTGCTGATTTTCGTCGGTGGAGACGGTACGGCGAGGGACATCTGCGATGCAGTGGGTCTGACCGTTCCCGTTGTCGCCGTGCCATCGGGCGTCAAGATATTCAGTGCAGCCTTCGCCTTCAGTGCCAGGGCCGCAGCCGAAATGGTCGACGCATTCATCGATGGAACCAGTGTGGCCGAACAGGAGGTCCTCGACATCGATGAGGACGCCTTTCGTGACAACAGGCTGGCGTCACGGTTATACGGCTACCTCCTTGTGCCCGATGTCAAGCGGTACCTGCAGGGCGGCAAAGAATGCTCAAGCGTCACCAAATCGGCCGTAGAGACCAAGGCGGAGGTGGCCTCCCATATTCTCGAAGAGATGGAAGACGACACCCTCTACCTGCTGGGTCCCGGCACCACGGTGAAGGCCATTGCCGATGCCGCCGGCATACCGAAAACACTGCTGGGAGTGGACGCCATTGCAGAGGGCCGGCTGGTGGGAAGTGACCTGAACGAAGAGTCGATTCTTGCGCTCCTGCAGAAATTCGAGAAACGATGCATTATCGTCACTCCCATTGGCGGCAACGGATTTATCTTCGGACGGGGAAGCAAACAGTTTACACCGGATGTAATCAGGCGTGTGGGCAGAGATCATATCATCATCGTCGCAACACCCGACAAGCTCGTCAAACTGGAGGCGCTCCACGTTGATACGGGAGACTTTCAACTGGACCAGGTGCTGGCAGGATACCTGTCTGTCACCGTGGGGTACAAGGAAACGATGAAGATGGAGGTCAGGGGATGACGAGGCCCATTGACCTGAGCATGAATGAAATGCCCTTTCCCCCGCCGGAACAGGTCGTCACCGCCGCCCGGGCCGGCCTTGCATTGCTGCATCGATATGCAGATCAGCGGCAGCTCGATGAACTGAAAGCGCTTCTGTCACGCTACGCCGGCGTTCCCACATCATATATCGTACCGGGCCCCGGCTCTGATTATCTCTTGCGGGAAATCATCTATGCCTTTTCGGGAGGGCGGAAGGTGATCATAGTCAGTCCCTCATTCATGCCGACGGTCCAAAAGGCGAAACAATTTGCAACGAAACTCGTCAGCCTCCGTCTCAGTCCTCCCGCCTTCCGATTGCATCCCGACATGCTGTGGGATGAACTGACCGAACCGGCACTGGTAATTATCGACAATCCCAACAACCCCACGGGCACCGTCCTTCTCGACCGAAGGACCGTCGAGACCCTGGTGGCCCACGAGGATGTTCGTCTCGTCATCGATGAGGCCTACTTTGAATTTTCCGGTGTAACCTTCGCCGACATGATCGTCGATCATCCCAATCTCGCAATAACCCGGACGCTGGACAAGGCCTTCAGCCTCGCAGGGGCCCGGATCGGCTACCTTATCGCCGGGACCCCTTTCCGTGATATCTTTGCCGCATTTCGTGCCCTCTTACCCCAGGCAAGCCTCCACGCCGCCATCGCGGCACTCCAATCCGTTTCGTACATGGAGGACAATGTGCGGGTGATTATGGCCGAACGGGACCGGCTCCATGAAAGGCTCACGGGACTGCATGTCCCCGTCTACTCGAGTCACACCAATTTCTTGCTGGTATCAACAGGGATCTCTGATATCGCGTCCAGGCTGCGGGAACGGGGGGTGGTGGTCTCAGATGTCTCGAACCAGTGTGCCGAGGGCTCCATACGGATATCCATAGGGAGGCCTGAAGAAAACGATGCCTTCATCGATGCCCTTCGAGCTGTCCTTGGCTGAGTCGCAAAGGGTCTGTTTCGAGCGGATCAGGTGATGATAGAACGGTGATGGCAGGGGTGGTCAGTCCCCGCATAGTCCCGTAACAGGGACACTGTGCCGTCATTACCCCTTAATCTTCTTCTTCCATTCATCTATCTTGTTCAGGGCATCAATGGGCGTCATGGTGTGGGGGTCGAGGTCCCTGATTTCTGACACCACGGGGTGTTCTTCCCGGGCAAAGAGACTCAATTGCTCCATTGCCGATTTCCGGTCCGACACCTTCCCCCCGGCTATGCGGGGAATACCTCGCTCGTCCAGTTCATCCTGTTCCAGGTTTCGCAGCACCTCCTTGGCCCGAGAAATGACAGGATCGGGGACACCGGCCAGGCGGGCAACCTGAATGCCGTAACTCCTGTTGGTCCCCCCCTCGATGATCTTTCTCAGGAATATGATATCCTCGCCCCATTCCTTCACGGCGATACTGAAGTTCCTGACTCCCTCCCTGGTCCGGGCGAGATCGATGAGCTCATGGTAGTGTGTCGCAAAGAGCGTCCGTGCCCCCAACCCTTCACTGTCATGAATGTATTCGGCCACGGCCCATGCAATGCTCAACCCGTCGAAGGTGCTGGTTCCCCGCCCCACCTCGTCAAGGAGAATGAGGCTCCGCTTCGTGGCATTCCTCAGTATCGTCGCCACTTCGGTCATCTCCACCATGAAGGTGCTCTGCCCCCGCGCCAGGCTGTCGGAGGCGCCCACCCGTGTGAATATCTTGTCGACGATACCGATGTCGGCCCTGCCTGCAGGGACAAAGCTCCCCATCTGGGCCATGAGGACGATGATCGCCACCTGCCTGATGTAGGTCGATTTTCCCGCCATGTTGGGCCCCGTTATGATGAGAAACCGGTTGCCTTCACAATCCATGGACGTATCATTGGGAACAAAGACACCGTCCAGATTGATGCCTTCCACCACCGGATGCCGTCCGTCGGTAATGGAGATGGCGTCGTCGTCACTGACGCGGGGACAACAGTAATTGTTCCGCTCCGCCACTTCCGCCAGCGACACCAGGGCATCGAGATCGGCCAGGGCAGAGGCCGTCTGCTGAATCCTCCTGATTTCCCTCCCCACACTATCCCTGACATCTATAAAGAGATCGTATTCCCTCTTTTTCCTCCGTTCCTCCGCATTCAGAACAAGTGACTCATAGTGCTTCAGGTCTTCGTTGATGTACCGCTCGGCATTGACCAGTGTCTGTTTTCTCACATATCCATCGGGGACCAGGTGGGAATTGGCCTTTGTCACCTCTATGTAATAGCCGAAAATGTTATTGAATCCCACCTTGAGCGTCTGTATCCCCGTCCGCTTTTTCTCCTCTTCCTCCAGGGAGGCGATCCACCGTTTCCCGTCGGTACTGGCCAGGATCAGTTCGTCCAACTCGGCATCGAAGCCTCCCTTCATCATGTACCCCTCACGGATCGTCATGGGGGGGTCCTCGACGATGGCCCCGTCCAGGAGGTCGACAACGTCGGGCAGGCCATCCAGCGAGGCGTGTATGTGAGCAATGAGGGGAGCATCCCAGTGGGATATCTCCTCGCTGATCGCCGGTATGGACTGCAGGGAATGTTTCAGTGATATCAGGTCCCGTGCATTGGCCAGCCCCATGGAGACCCGGCTTCCCAGCCGCTCCATGTCATACACACCGGCAAGGAGACTGCGAAGCGTTTCACGTTCGTGGTGTTTATCCTTTGTTTCGGCAACGGCGATGAGCCGATCTCTGATCTTTCCCGTGTCGATCAGGGGATAGGTGAGCCACCAGCGAAGGCGCCTGCCCCCCATGGAGGTCACCGTCTTGTCCAGGACATGAAAGAGAGAACCGGCCTTCCTGTTTTCCTGGATCGTCGTAAAGAGTTCGAGGTTTCTCCGGGCCGTGTCGTCCATGAGGAGGTACCCTTTCAGGGGATACCACCTGATCTCGTTGATGTGCCCCAGGCCTTCCTTCTGTGTCTCCCGCACATATCGCAACACGGCACAGGCCGCCTGGGACATGGCCCGGTGTGTATCGAAATCAATGCCCTCCAGCTGATCCCGATGAAAGTATTCTCCGAAGAGGGCCTGCCCATCGTCGCAGGAAAAATACTCCGGCGGGAGATAGTCAATCATGCAGCCGTCCTTGCCCCGCATGAAGGCCCTGAAAAACTCCCGCCCCCTGAGTTCCTCTCCGGCAATTACCTCCCTGAAATCGAGGCCCGATATCTCGTTGATCAGCAATTCCCCGTCGTCCGATTCCGTCACCCAGAACTCACCCGTGGAGATATCGATGAAGGCGAGCCCCACGGACCCGTCGCTGACGGCAAAACCGGCGAGAAAGTTGTTTGCCTTTGCCTCCAGATTGGATGACTCCACAACCAGCCCGGGCGTCACGATACGCACCACCTCGCGTTTGACAATCCCCTTGGCCTCTTTCGGATCCTCAACCTGTTCACAGATGGCAACCTTGAAGCCCCTGTCTATGAGTTTCGCGATATAGGAAGAGGCGGCGTGATAGGGAAAGCCGCAGAGCGGGATGCTGTCTTCCTTCCCCTTGTTTCGTGACGTCAGCGTTATCTCCAGCACCTTTGAGGCGGTGACGGCATCCTCGAAGAACATCTCATAGAAATCTCCCATCCTGAAGAAGATGATGCAGTCTTTGTGTCGCTCCTTCACTTCCAGGTATTGACGCATTGCCGGTGTCAGGTTCTTTATTCCCACTTGTCATCCCTTTTCTTAAGATCGATATAGTCTTCGTCGGTCTCCGGCGCCGTATCTTCCCTGCGCCCGCCATGGCGCTGTCCCTGGACGATGGAACTGAGGAACCAGTTGGCCGCGCTGATGATCAGGGATCCGAATACCGCCGTCCAGAATCCGTATACCTCAAACCCTTCAATGACACCGGAAACCATCTTCAGGAGCAGGGCATTGATGACAAAGGTAAAGAGACCGATACTCATGATATTGATGGGGAGTGTTATGACCAGGAGTATGGGGCGGAAGAAGGCATTGAGGAGCCCCAGAAAGGCGGCGGCGAAAAAGGCCGACAGGAAGCTTTCCACATGGATGCCCGAAAGCACGTAGGATGCAAAAATAATGGCAATGGCAAGAATGAGCCACCGGATAACAAATTGTATCATCGTATCACCTCCCTGTCGGTTCTCCCTGCCCCTGAAGGCACAGAGTCACACCCTCCACCGATCCACGGGGTTGAACATGAAGCGTCGTTTCCGTCGTCACCTCCACCGCCCCTTCGTTCATCCGTGGATGAAAAGCCAGCGGTACTCGCGGATGTGGTCGAGCAATTCATAGAGCAGGGCCTGTTCATCCGTTGCCTGCGCACGTGCCATAAAGACAAACCGCATCTTCGGTGATCTCCTGATCCCCACCAGATCAATGAGAGAACCGCCGTCAATGGCACGTCTCCACGCCCGGGCGACCTTGATGAGATGAGAAAATCGAATGGTGAACTCCGAATGCCCCGCCAGTCTGATCTCCCGGGGGTAGCCGTACCCGTCGAGTCCCCTGTGGAGAAAGGCCATGTCGTCGGGTATAGCGGGATCACTGGCGTGCTCGGCAAGAAAGACGGGAATTCCCCGCCTGCAGATCTCCTCTACCAGGCGGATGGCTCCCCAGTTGAAATGAACGGTCCCTGCCGACGGCATGTCGAGATCGTATCGTTGCACCATGTCCCGTACATTAACGGGGAGACTGGTACAATCCAGATCCTGCAGGGTGGCCAGATCACCGATCACCTCGTTTACAATGAGACAATCGATATCCGACAGTGTCGGTGCCAGCTCGGTTATATCTCCGTTGATAAAGGTGATCCGTGAGGACCATGCCTGCAGCCTCTCTCTCTGCCGCTCCAAGAGTGCCCGTGAAAGGTCTATCATGTAGACATGGTCGATCTGACCCGCATATCTCTCCAGGAGTCCCCCCATGAGGCTCCCGTACCCGCCCCCCGCTTCACAGATCCTGCCTCCCGCTTTGAATCCCAGCCGTTCGCCCACCATGACACCGTAGGACCGGGGGTTGTCTACCGCCGTCATGTAGGGCGAATCAATGATTGCAAAGGACTCGCAGATCGTAAATTCCGTCATCAGATCCACCGTCCCGAAACGGTAGTGGTTTCGCGTATCATTAACCCGTACAGGATTCCCCTTCATGGTGTCATATTCCACTGAAGCTGTTTTTGATATTTTCTATTATTAGTACAGTAACCGGTACCGGTCAAGGGGTATCAACTTTATATTGAAATAATGGGGATATTCAGGTAATGATCAGAACCTCATCCATGGTCAGTGCCCTCGCCTCGTCTTTTTTACCAAAGACTGCAGGCATGCCGCACCGTTATGACAGAGCCGAAACCGCAGGACCGAAGGAGAACAGCAGCAATGACACATGGCAATCTCGTTTCCTCCATGACACAGCCGGAATTCTACCCCCATCGGCCCGCTTCGGTCGAGGTGATCCAGACACATATTTCCTACATCTTCATCGCCGGAGCCTATGTCTATAAGGTGAAAAAGGATGTCGATTTCGGTTTCCTCGACTTTACCACCCTGGCAAAGAGAAAATATTACTGCGATGCGGAACTGAGGCTCAACCGCCGCCTCGCCCGTGATGTATATCTCGACGTCGTGCCTATCGGTGAAGACGACAGGGGCAACCTCCATCTCGCAGGGGGCGATACCATCGTCGACTACGCAGTCATGATGAGAAAGATCCCCGAGGATCGCATGCTCTACCGGCTCCTGGCGGAGGGGCTGGTCGATCCGTCGGTCATGGACACCGTGGCCCGGACAGTGGCCGGCTTTCACAGCGAGGCCGCAACGGGAGGGGACATTGACCGTATCGGCGGTTTCGACACGATTCGTCACAATCACGACGAAAATTTTCAGCAGACGGAAGACTACATAGGTATCACCATCTCCAGGGGCAGGCACCGGTTCATCCAGTCCTATGTGAATAGGTTTCTCGAGACGCAGAGACCCCTCTTCGAAAAACGGGTCAGGGAACACAAAATCCGCGACTGTCACGGCGATCTTCACCTCCAGCATATCTGTATTGCCGATGACATACTCGTCTTTGACTGCATAGAGTTCAACGAACGGTTCAGATACCTCGATGTGGCCGCCGAGGTCTCCTTCCTCGCCATGGATCTCGATTTTAACGATTACGCCGACTATGGAAGGGTCTTCATAGAGGCCTATCTTTCATACTCCGGCGATCAAGAGATAGTAAAACTCCTTAATTTTTACAGGTGCTACTTCGCCTATGTACGGGGCAAGGTCATCGGCTTCCAGACACAGGACGGTGCAATCGGTGAAAGAGAGCGCACCGGGGCCATCGAGACGGCGTCGCGGTATTTCGACCTCGCCTACCGCTACGCAGCCAGACCGGAGCGGCCGACACTGATCCTGACGGCGGGGCTCATGGGAACGGGGAAGAGCGTCCTTGCCGCAAATCTGGGGACAGTACTGGATGCACGGATCATCCGCAGTGACGTCATACGGAAGGAGATGCTCAGCATCACCCCCTCCGAGCGCCATCATGAGAATTTCGGCGCGGGCATATACGCCGATGATGTGACACGAAAGACCTATGCAACGGCCCTCCAGATGGCGGAAAAAGAACTGAAGAAGGGGCATTCAGTGGTTATCGATGCATCCTTCAAAGCGAGGAGTGAACGACAGATGGCCCGTCAGATGGCCCTTTCGTCAGAGGCGGATTTCTTCATCATAGAATGCGTCTGTCCCGAAGCAATCGTCAGGCAACGGCTGGATGCCAGGATGTCTGATCGTGAGGAGGCATCCGACGGGAGGTGGGAACTATTCGAGGCCCAGAAGGATACCTTCGAAGAGATAGATGAATTCCCCGTAGGCTGTCATATCTCTGTCGACACCTCGGACAGTCCCGAAGGGTGCATGGAAGAGGCGGTGGAAATAATCAGATCCGGCGAGGGTCGTTAATCCTCTTTCTCTTGTTCCTGCCGGGCGAGACGCTTTCTGGTCTCGTGGAGAAAATAACTGACCTTATAATCGAGACCGAGGCCGGTATAGTCCCGCTTCACTATCTGGAACCGTCGCAGTGCGGCCTGGTATTTTTCCTGGCCGAAGTAAAACCGCCCCACATAGAATTCATGTTCGCCCAGTCTCTTTCTGCATTCTCGTAATCTCTTTTCCGCGATGAAGGCAAACTTGCTGCTGGGAAACCTCAGGATCAACCGTTCAAAGGCGTCGCGGGCGTTGCTCACCTCTGTCTGATCCCTGTCGATACCGAGCATCTGATTGTAGTGAGACATGCCGACCTGATACATAACATAGGGAAGATTCTCATTGGTGGGATGAAAATCCATAAAATCACTGTAGGCCACCTCGGCTTCCATATATTCTTCCCGGCTGAAATAGGAATCGGCAATGCCCATCTCGGCCAGAATGGCGAACTTGCTCAGAGGATATTCCTCCTTCAGTCGCTGGAACGACTCGATGGCCTTCTTATATTTGCCGTCCTGATAGTCCTCATACCCCTGCTGAAAGAGTCCGCCCGGTGTCGCCCGCTGAAGAGAGTCACCTCTCCCGAAGAGGCCACAGCCCGTTACCGTCACACAAAAGATTATACAGAGAATTATCCGGGCACTGCGCATGTTACAATACTTTCTTTATAAAATCTTCCAGGCGGTCCCTTGATACAAGACCCACCATGGTATCCTCCAGTTTACCCCCCTTGAAGAGCAGCAGTGTGGGGATACCCCGTATACCGTATCTGGCGGCAATATCCTGATTATCATCGACATTCAGCTTCGCCACCTTGATCCTGTCACCATATTCCTGTGCCACTTCCTTCACAATTGGCGCCAGCGTGATACAGGGCCCGCACCAAGGCGCCCAGCAGTCAACAAGGGCTGGCTTTTCGGATTTGAGCACCTCACCCTCAAAATTGCCATCACTCAAATGCAGCAATTCAGCTTCATGTGCCATTTCGTTCTACTCCTTGCCGGAAATCTTGACGCTAAGACTAGTAATAATTTCCTATTATGTCAAACACTATTTCATTTCGGGCACTCTTTTGATATAAGTGCATTAGATGAGGGTGAGACTCTCCAGTGCATGCCTTCCTGAAGTGCTGACAGTAATTCGCAAAGGACCGGACATCTGAAAGAGGAACAATACTATGCAAAACCTGGCTATTATTTCGGGCACTGTATTTCTGGGTGACAGACACCTCGACAACGGGAAAAAGGACATAGTGGAAACGGAATTCGGGACAGCCGTCGTTATTCGCACGGACAGATTTCTCTATATTCAGAGACACGGTTCTGCGAAGGGTACCCACATCCCCCCCCATCTCATCAACAACCAGGCCAACCTCAGGGCACTCCAGAAGCTCGGTGTCGACGCGGTGATAGGAATCAATTCCACGGGATCACTGCACACCAGCCTGAAACCGGGGACACTGGTCATTCCCGATGATTTTATTGCCCTTTCGGGGACACCGACGACGGTCATGGACAGGGTCCTCCATGTCATCCCCGCCCTGAGTGATGAAATCCGTCAGGGACTGATCGCCGCCGCCCTTCAGTGCCGCACAGATGTGGTACGGGAGGGGATCTACTGGCAGACGACGGGACCGAGACTGGAAACAAAGGCGGAGATACGAATGATGGCCCGTCACGCCGATATCGTCGGCATGACCATGGCCAGCGAAGCGGTGGTCGCCTGCGAACTGGGGATTCCCTACGCGGCCATATGTTCTGTCGATAATTACTGTCACGGCATAGTGAAAGAGCCACTCACCATCGAGGAAATAATCGAAGGCGCACGAAGAAATGCCGATATCATCTACACGATCATATCAGGGTACATGAACGATACAACCGAGACGGGGTAGACAGACAATCACCCAGAATATTACCAGAAAAAGGAGCAACACCATGCAACCAACAATCAAAAAAATCCTCTATGCCACCGATCTCTCTGATAATTCCGCCTATGCCTTTCGCTACGCCATCAACAGCGCCCAAAAGCACGGTGCCGAGATCGTTATTCTCCATGTCCTGGAGGCACTTCCGGGAACGGCCGACAGCATGATAAGAACGATGATCGATGGAGACAAACTGGATCAGATCCTCACGGATAAGGTGGCCGAATCCATCGACCGTATCAAGAAGCGATTACACATCTTCCGCGACAAGGAATTTGCAGATCGTCCTGATTGCATGGACATCGTCACTTCCATAAAGGTCGTTGAAGGCTACCCTGAAGAGGAAATACTCCGGCAGTCCACCGAACTGGACTGTGACATCATCATCATGGGAAATCACGGGAAGGGTATGATCAGTCACGCCTTCCTGGGAAGTGTGGCCGAGCGGGTACTCAGACGGGTAAGAAAACCCATTTTCATCATCCCGTTGCCGGAAGGCGAAACAGACCTTACCTTTCACGGCATATAACAAGCGGTGGGGGGGGGAGGTTTCCGGACTGTATCTTGACAGATAGCCTCACCCCTCTAAGGGTCACCCGCTCTGGTGATGTTCACACTATCACCCGTGACGAAACGATACGCCGTGCTTTCCCTGGGCCTTGGCATCGTACATGTTCATATCGGCCCGCTTGATGAATTCGGTCTTCTCCTCCTTCGGTATCGACTGGGCCACACCGATGCTGACAGACAGATGTGTCCCCTGTTCCGGCACGGAGAGTACTTCGCATTTCCGCACCCTCTTCATGATCCGCCTGGCAACAACCATGGCCTGTTCACCTGTGGCCTCAGGAAGTATTACAGTAAACTCATCTCCCCCGTACCGATAGATGGAATCAACACTCCGTACCGCAGTACCCATAATGGCTCCCAGTTCCCTGAGGGCCCTGTTGCCTTCAAGGTGACCACATGTATCGTTATAGCTTTTGAAATCATCTATATCCACCATCAACAGTGACAGCGGATGTCCATAGCGCCTGCATCGCCCCATCTCCTCCTCTAACTGGTCATCGAAGTGTCTCGAATTATAGAGGCCCGTCACGTTATCGGTAATGCTGAGACGGGCATACTGTCTCTTCCGCTCCTCCAGTTCCTCCTGCATCTTCTTGAGATGCGTAATATCGGTCAGTACACCATGGATGCCTTCAACGGTACCGTCTTCAGAGGTATATACAATCCCCGTGGTCACGACCCACCGGACGTCACCCGACTTGGTTACATATCGATACTCCGTCTGGCTCCCCTCCCCCGAAAGGGCGCGCAGAAAATTCTGCAATCGATCGTCCCGATCTTTCTCGTAGACAAAATCAGTAAAGGACCGCCCGATCACTTCGGTGGTCTTGTATCCCGCGATACGCTCCACTGCCGCGTTTACATAGGTAATGATACCACGGGTATCGGTGGTATAGACAACATCACGAATGTTATCCAGCAGATTCCGATATCGGTTGTTTTCCTCACGCAGTGTCTCCCCTGCAGGGTCTAGTGCCGTATTGTTCTGCTCCAACATGCCACAATGCTCCTTCAGTTCTCTCGATTTCATGAAAACACAGGAAAAGAACAAGATCAATAAGCCTTTCGATGTACCAGTAACCTACTCATACCGGTTCTGATTTGCAAGTACAAGTCGTATCGACAATACTTCCGCATATAAAACATGCAATACATGATTTTCCTTCACTGAGTACACCACCTGCCGCTGTATACATCTCCCACTATTGAGTGCGACAATACGTGATTGTATGAGAGAGTTATTGTGTGACCACGTCTATAGCCGCTACGGGGATGTGGTCACCCTTGAGGGGATTGATCCCACTCGCGGGGATTGATCCCCTTTCGGCGAAGAACACGTGTGGTGTGTATATGACCGGTGCACAGTTTGATCAATCGCCATACCGTCCGATTATGGAGACGCTGCATACATTCATAGGTGGAAAGCCCCCCAGGTTGTGGGTCAGGCCGAACCGGGGATTTTCTATCTGCCGTTCACCGGCATTCCCCTGCAATTGCAGGTACATCTCATAGAGCATGCGGAGACCCGAGGCCCCGATGGGATGACCGAAACACTTGAGCCCCCCGTCGGGCTGACAGGGGATTGTTCCATCACGGTCATAGAAACCGTCCATGACATCACATGCCGCCTTCCCCCGCCCGGAAATATGGAGATCTTCATAGGTCACCAGTTCCGTGATTGAGAAGCAGTCATGGATCTCCATCATACTGATCTCCCGGCGAGGATTCTGGATTCCTGCCTCTTTATAGGCCTGCGCGCTGCACCGGCTGGTCGTCATGAAGTGGTCACCATCCCATGCGTTGTATCCCATCTCTTCACCACTGCTGAGGGCAAGCTGAATGCTCTTGACAGTGACGATGACCCTCTTTCCCATCTTCCTGGCCATCTCCGGTGTCGTTACGATGGCGCAGGCAGCCCCGTCACTGACACCGCAACAGTCATAGAGTCCCAGGGGATGAGCGACAATGGGTGCGGACAGGACCTGATCTTCCGTGATGGCCCGTCTCAGATGGGCCTTGGGATTCAGGACGGCATTGGCGTGGCTCTTGACGGAGATGTGGGCCATTGCCCGCTTGAGATCGCCGTCGGTAATACCATGCCTGTTCGCATAGGCACCGGCCAGCTGGGCGAAGAGTCCCGGTGCCGTGATATTGGGAAACCACAACCAGGAGAGGCTTCCCGTATTGGAACCGACAAAACTGGGCAGTCCGCCATATCCCGTATCCTTCAACTTCTCCACTCCCATGGCGAGACAGATGTCGCAGGCACCGGCGGCGACGGCATAACAGGCACCGCGAAAGGCCTCGGTACCCGTGGCACAGTAATTTTCCACCCTCGTCACCGGTATCATGGGGAGGCGGAGTGTCACCGACAGCGGCAGGGCACTCTTTCCGACGCCGATCTCGTCGTAACACGTTCCCAGCCAGGCCGCCTCGATGTCATGTTTCTCTATACCGGCATCGGCACAACACTCTTCAAAGGCCTCGACCATCAGTTCTTCGGCCCCCGCCTCCCAGCGTTCACCGAACCGCGTACACCCCATGCCGAGGATTGCCACTCTATCCCTGATTCCTGAAGCCATGGTCTCCCTCCTGTAACCACATCCGGGACGTACCTCTGTCCTCTTCGGTCTTCGACATATTCCGCTGAACGCAGAGAAGAGTCCGCACCACCCCTTATCGTACCGGATCATCATCCACGATTCCGGTGCCTCTCACGGGAACAGCCTTCCAGAAATAGTTGACATTCCCCCGTCCGGTATCGACGGCCCGCCTCTTGAATGCCATCGTCACCGGGAGGCCCACCTTCAGGTCTTTCAGCGTACAGTCGGTAAAATCGGTCATCATACGGCCACCCCCTTCAAACTGAATCATGCCGTAGAGGGCGGGAGGATCCACTGAAACGGCAAGGAAGTCGCCCGTGAAGGTCTTGATAACGGCGGGGACAGGGGCAAATTCATAGTCGTCCTGGCTTTTCAGGGCTCCGCACAACGGATTGACGCATATGTCCATCCGGGGATACTGCGGTGTCCCGCACCGGCGGCACCGTCCTCCCACCAGTCCCAGAATCATCCGGCGTTTTCGCCACAGGGCAGTCATGGCCGTCTGCATGGGAATCTCTGCCCGGATCCCGCGGTCGGTCTCGATGATCCCGCGGGAGGTGAGCCACCGGGGATAGTCGTCGATGGATCCACCTCCTGCCAGTGATCCCTCTGCCCCCTTCCGTTCCGGGAGATGCAGGATATGCTCCGTCACGTCAAAACAGAGGGCGTTACACCCCTGGCCGAAACCCGCCACGACTATCCGTTCACCGGGCTTCGCCCTTTCGAGGGCGGACACGAGCATCACGAGGGGATGGGCACATCCCGTCTCACCGCAGACCTCATGCATGGTATCCACTACCTTTCCTGAATCGGCGCCAAGGAGCCCGGCAATCTTTCGGTGCTCCGACTTGAAGACACAGGGATAGATCAGCCGATCCACCTGGTCCATCGTGATGCCCAGCTTGTCAAGGAGGGCCGATACCGTCTCGGGGATGATCTTCGAGTATCCTTCGTCTCGTATCCAGCGTTCCTCCCACATATAATCGTATCGTTTCATCGATCCGCGATAGTGATCGACAAAGTCACATGACAGGGAATGGGAGCCCCTGAATTCCGCGATCACGTCCCTCTCTCCCACCATGAGGGACGCGGCGCCGTCGCCACACCACATCTCATACATGGATGCCGCCTTTGTCTCGCGCCTGTCGGTAGCCGTCACGAGGATATGGTGCCGATCACCGCTCTTCACCGATTCCAGTGCCGTAATCAGTGCCGTCGTACCGGCCTTCTGAGATGCCGTGACATCGGCGGTCAACATGTCGTCCCTGAGATTGAGTGCCGCCGCCACGATACCCGCATTCTGCCTGTCTGCAAAGGGGAGTGTCGTCGATGCCAGGTAGAGACCATCCAGTTCCTCTTTTCTCTTCCCGATAAGACAGTCACGCGCCGATGCAACGGCCATCGTTATGGAGTCTTCGTCCCAGTTACATATGGACCGTTCTCCCTGTGCCACTGTCATGATGGCGGGGGCTGACCACCCCATGGATCGGGCAATGGACGTCCGACTCAGCCTGAGACGAGGTATGAAGGCACCAAATGACGTAATACCGATCATACGTCCCTCCTCATATGGTTGTGTGTCTTTAACGATCACGGAAAAACACGGCGAATGACCCCTTTCCGCAGGGTACCGACCTACGAAATATCACCGTATTCACAGACTCCCCGGTCGATGACTATATCGCCCGTCTGTGTGCTAGAGACCTGCCAGAGGGCCTGTCCCTCACCGGTCTTCCATATGGCGGTCCTGATCGGGACCCCTGGATAGAGCGCTTTGGTGAAACGACAGGTCAGCCGCCGCACCTTTTCAGGCTCACCGGGCACGAGGCTCTGTATCAGGGCACGGCAGGCAAACCCATGGGTACAGAGGCCGTGCATGATCGGTCTCTCAAAACCCATCATCCGTGCAAAATCCGGATCTGCATGCAGTGGAAAGAGGTCACCCGAGAGTCGGTAGATGAGGGGCTGATTGCCCGACGGTGTGTCGTCGACAACACAATCGGGTGCACGATCGGGTATGGTGACGACATTCGGCGGTGCCGTTTCACCACCGAACCCCCCATCCAGGCGTGCGAAGAGCGTCAGGATATTGGTGAACAGCTTCGATCCGTTGGAATGCCACGTATCACTCTCGGCAATGACGAGGGCTCCTTTATCCCCCTTGTCGTAATACCGGCTGATGGAGCCTTCCGTCTTCAGTGTGCCCGATGGGGGTATGGGGCTGTGAAAGACAAGATCCTGTTCTCCGTGCAATACGCCGGCCAGATTGATATTGGATGTAATGGCTACTTCCTTGATAAAATCAAAAATCGCCGCCATGGAAAAGGTGGGAAGCACCTTGAGATCCTTCTCATAGGCATACTCAAGGTCGTCAAATCCCGCCCCGACTCCCAGGGCATAGAGCACGGCATCTTTCCAGTCATACTCCTTCGAGAGAGGGCCGATCCGCTTACCGATCGCCTCCATGTTGAGCGCCATGGTATCCTCCTTGCTTGTAAGGTTTCACCGTAGGGTTCTCTGCCTCCGTCGGCACACCCGGCTGTTACGGCATTTCACATGCCGATGAGATCCCACGGCAGTATAAAAGAAAGGATTTCCGGGGTCAATGATAATGATAACGAAATGGGGCAACCATATATAATGACCGGATAGAATGGTTCCATGTGTATACCGTCAATGGATATAATATATCCACCCAATCGATTGCATAATTAAGCACATACCAATATATGATAATGAGTTCAGGATGATAAAGAGATTGTCACGTCAGGTACGGAACTTGCTCACCACGTGACATATGAGACACCCTCTCTCTTGCCGAGAGTGCCGCCATGAAACCAATTGACCGCCAGTGTCCGATATACTATGCTTAGAAGGTATGCTCCACGGGTATACTATAATGAAATAATGTATTGCCCTTCGGTGAGAAATGGTATAGAAATCAATTCCCTGTAATACATCGTATCCAATTGCGACACGAGGTACTATGAAAAAAGCAATTATCTTCACTGTCTTCATCGTGCTGGCCGGTGCCATCGGCTGGCAGTTCTATGTCACCGAGGAGGTCCCCTCGAAAGGTCCCCGGTTGCGCAATCGAAACGCGGCCGTTGCCGTCGAGGTAACCCCCGTCAAGCAGGGTGTCATCAGGGACACCAGCGTCTTCAGCGGGACCCTCCTCCCCTCTTCCCAGTTCACGGTGGCACCAAAGGTATCGGGACGTCTGGAAAAGATAATGGTAGATATCGGCGACCGTGTATCACGGGGTCAGTTGATAGCACTCCTCGATGACGATGAATATGTGCAGCAGGTTGAACAGGCAAAGGCCGAACTCGATGTGGCAAAAGCCGCCATCGAAGAAAACGTGAGTGCCCTCACGCTCGCCGGCCGCGAGTATGAGCGGACACAGGGACTGCGGAAAAAGAAGATCGTCTCTGAATCAGACCTCGATACGGCGGAGGCACAGTACCGGGCGAAAGAGGCACAACAGAAGGTACTGCTGGCGCAACTTGCCCAGCGAGAGGCGGCCCTCAAGGTTGCTACAGTGAGACTGGAATATACGCGTATACGGGCGTCATGGAAGAACGGCGACAGGTACCGCGTCATCGGCGAGCGGTATACCGACGAAGGCGCTATGCTGAACGCCAATGCCGCCATCGCCTCCATCATAGACATCAAGAATCTCACCGCCGTCATACATGTCATAGAGAGAGATTATCCCCGTATCAAAAAAAATCAGAGGGCCCGGATAACGACAGACGCCTTCCCGGGAAAGGGTTTTTCGGGAACCGTATCGCGCCTAGCTCCCATATTGAAGGAAGCGACGCGTCAGGCACGGGTGGAGATCACCGTACCCAATCCGTCTCAGCTGCTGAAACCGGGCATGTTCATACGCGTGGAGATCGAATTTGACCGGCATGACAATGCGACAATCATACCCATAACGGCACTCATTACACACCGGGACAGAGAGGGGGTATTTCGCGTCGACAGGGAAACCATGAAGGCACAATTTATCCCCCTTGCACTGGGAATAAAGGCCGGCGACATGGTAGAGGTAACCAGTCCGCCTCTGTCGGGGCCGATTGTCATCATGGGACAGCACCTCCTCAACAGTGACTCCACCGTTCTTCTTCCCGCTGGCAAGGGACAATCACCGCCAGGGAAACAGCGTAATAGTAAACCCAAACCTTCACAGGAATAGCCATCCATGAATCTTCCGCGCCTCGCCGTTCATCGCCCCATCCTTACCATCATGGTGATACTCATCGTCATCATCCTCGGTGTCGTATCACTGACCCGTCTCCCCATCGATCTCATGCCCGACATTACCTACCCCACCCTGTCCATTCGCACGACCTATGAAAATGCAAGCCCCGAGGAGATCGAGGAACTGATAACCCGCCCTATCGAGGAGGCCATGGGAGCCGTCCCGGGTGTGGAAGAAATTTACTCCGTTTCCTCAGAGGGCTCGAGCAGCGTCAGGGTCATGTTTTCGTGGGGGATCGATCTCGATACGGCATCCAATGATGTGCGAGACCGTCTCGATCGTGTGATCCGGAGACTCCCTGACGATGCGGAACGCCCCTATCTGCGAAAGTTTGACATAGCGAGTTTTCCCATCTTGCTCATGGGGGCCTCCAGCACCCTCAACCCCCTCATTGTCCGTGAGATCATCGACGACCAGGTCAAGTATCGCATCGAACGAATCCCCGGCGTCGCTTCACTCGACATATGGGGTGGTCTCGAGCGGGAGATCCATGTCAATCTCGACGCCGACAAGATCAAGGCCATGGAACTCTCGCTGACCCGTATCCTCAGCCAGATCAAGGCGGGCAATGTCAAGCTGCCGGCGGGAACACGCGAAGAGGGAAACATCGAGATCACCATGCGGACCTCCGGCGAATATGAAAGCCTCGAGGAACTGCGGAACACGGTCGTCGCACTGCGCCAGGGTATCCCCATCCAGCTCAGAGATATCGCGGCTGTGGAAGACTCGTGGGCCAAGGTCTCCCGTATCGTCCGTATCAACGGGAAGGACGGTATACGTCTGGGCGTCCTCAAGCAATCGGGAACCAATACCGTCGAGGTGGCACGCAAGGTACTGAAAGAAATCGAGCAAATCAATCGTGACATACCGAAAATCGCCATCACGCCCATCATCGACACGTCATCCTACATCAAACACTCCATTACCAACGTGGGCTCCATGGCCCTCTACGGCGGTCTGCTGGCCATCTGCGTTCTCCTCTTTTTCCTTCGCAATATCAGGAGCACCCTCATCATCACAACGGCCATACCCATATCCATCACCGCCACCTTCGCACTCATGTATTTCTCCGGTTTCACGCTCAATATCGTCACACTGGGAGGGCTTGCACTGGGTATCGGCATGCTGGTGGACAGCGCCATCGTCGTCCTTGAAAATATCTACCGTCTCAGAGAGTCGGGTACCGGTTCAGAAGATGCCGCCGTCAGAGGGTCATCAGAAGTTGTGGCACCCATTATCGCCAGCACCCTGACCACGCTGGCCGTCTTCCTCCCCCTCGTCTTCGTCAGAGGCATGGCCGGTATCCTCTTCAGGCAGCTTGCCTTTGTGGTAAGCTTCGCCCTTCTCTGTTCACTCATGATCGCACTGACCCTGGTCCCCATGATGTCGGCAAAACTCCTTCACCCGGCACGGAACGGCTCCAACGGTTCCCTTGCCACACGGATCTATCTCGCCAGCAGTCTCCTCTTCAGGAAAATGGAAGAGGGATACAAGACGCTGCTCCACTATGCCCTGAATCATACGGTGCTCGTGCTCATAATCGCCCTGACCATGCTCGGTGCCAGTCTTCTGCTCATCCCCTCTGTCGGTGTCGAATTCATGCCCTCCACCGACGAAGGCGAGGTCAGGATTACGGGTGAAATGGCTATAGGGACCAAACTGGATACGCTGGACAATACCTTCAAGAAGATCGAGAGAATCGTCACAAAGGCGGTTCCCGAAATTAAGAGTACCGTGACGAGTGTCGGCGGAAGGAGTTACCGCTCCCGGGGGTCACATTCGGGACAGATGAGAATCGCCCTCGTCGACCTGAAAGACCGTTCCCGGTCAAGCGAAGAGGTCACCGCCGATCTGCGACGCAAACTTTCGCAGATTCCCGGCATCACTATCAGGACACGGGCCGGTCAGGGATTGTTTCTCCTGCGTATGTCCAGTGGTAACACGGAAAAGATACAGATAGAGATACGGGGATATGATCTCAATCTCTCCAATGTCCTGACGCAAAAGATCAAAGAGGCCGTCGGTACCATTGAGGGGGTAACGGATACCCTCATCAGCACCGACACGGGTACCCCGGAAGAGATCATCGTCATCGACCGGCAGAAGGCGGCATCTCTCAATCTCACCGTCTCTGAGATCGCCAATATGCTCCAGACGGTCCTATCGGGGACACGGGCCAGTTATTATCGTGAAGGGGGTGACGAATTCGGTATCCGGGTAAAAATCAAGGATGCGGAATTCATGGACACGGCCGAACTCCTCGACCTCACCATTATCAATGCCCTGGGAGAACCCGTCGTTCTCAGAAATGTGGTTCAATCAGTGCCCGCCACAGGCCCGGTCCGTATAGAACGAAAGGACCAGGAACGGATGGTCACGCTGTCCGTCAATATAAGCGGTCGAGATATGGGATCCATCCTGACCGATATCCGCACACGCCTGCAGTCCATCGCCATTCCCCGGAATTTCATTGTCTCCTTCGGCGGTGACTTCGAGGAACAGAAGAAGGCCTTCAGGGAACTCCTTCTCAGTCTCATCCTGGCCATCGTCCTGGTCTACATGGTCATGGCCAGTCTCTACGAATCGTATCGTTATCCCTTTATCGTCATGTTTTCCATCCCCTTTGCCGTCATCGGCGTCATTCTCATGCTCTTTCTGACGAAAACCACCTTCAATGTCCAGTCCTACATCGGCTGCATCATGCTGGGAGGCATCGTTGTCAATAATGCCATCCTCCTCGTCGATCACATCAATCTCCTCCGCCGGCGTGATAAGATGCCGCTTCGGGAGGCCATCGAAGAGGCGGGCAGGAGACGTATCCGTCCCATTCTGATGACCGCCACGACGACCATACTGGCCATGACACCGCTGGCCATCGGCCTCGGTGAGGGGGGAGAAGTCCAGGCACCGCTGGCACGGGCCGTCATCGGCGGGCTCATGAGCGCCACACTGATCACACTGGTCATTGTGCCTTCCATGTATCTCTTATTTGACAGAAAAGGGAGGAAATGAAGGTGCAGATACACCAACGACATAGACACCTTAAAAGAACATTGGTAATCATCATCCCCTGTCTTCTCTGGCTCTTCATCGGCGTACAGCCCCTTCTCGCAGTAAAGGCAACGGAGGCCGCTTCCGATGAGCGTCAAACAGCGGCATCTGCGGTCCCTACTACAGACAATGGCACCATCACCATATCGGTGCAGGGCGCCATCATGATGGCACTGGGACACAACCGATCACTGAAGGTTGAGCAGTTGACACCCGCCATCAAGGAGACACTGGAAGACCAGGAAGAGGCCGTCTTCAGCCCCGTCCTTGAGGGTGACATTACGCTGACACAGGAGCAGGGAAACAGCCAGTCCAGCCCTGAGCGGGATATCGAGAGCGGCAATGTCAATGCCGATGTGGGCCTGTCACGCTATTATCCCACCGGGACCGATGTGGAGGTCAGCCTCTCGTCGAAGATGTCATGGTCCAATCACTACAGCGATTTCCACGCATCACGACTGGGCGTCAGCATTACGCAGGCACTCCTGCGGGGAAAAGGCACCGACTTCAATCTTGCTCGGATACGAAAGGCCGATCTCGGCACACAGATATCCCGCTACGAGGTACGCGGTTTTTCAGAATCCCTCATTGCCTCCGTCGAAAAGACCTACTGGGACTACGCGCTGGCCCGGCACCGGATTGACATATACCGGGAATCACTCCATATTGCGGAAAAGCAGAAAGAGGAGATAGAAGAGATGATACGATTCGGGAAAATCTCCGAATCGGAACTCGTGGTTGCCATGGCAGAAATAGCCATGAGACGGGAGGGCCTCATCACTGCCCAAAGCACACTGGAGAAAACGAAGCTGCAACTGATCCGCCTGCTCAGTCCCCCGGTGATGAATCCCTGGAATCAGAAGATTGTCCTTACCGACAGGCCCGTCCTTCCCGACGTACAGATGGACACCGTCGCGTCCCATGTCGCCCTGGCGCTCTCCAGACGCGCCGACATCGGTGAGGCGCAGTTGAAGATCGATGGCGGAGATATTGAACTGGTGCGGACAAAGAACGGTCTCCTTCCCCGGATGGATCTCTTTATCACCCTCGGCAAGACAGGGTACGCAGGTTCCTTTGGCAACTCCATCAGAGATATCGACGAAAATTCATACGATCTCTACGGAGGCATCTCCTTCGAGTATCCCCTTGCAAACAGGGCCGCCAGGGCTCTACATCGGAATGCCGTCCTCACCAAGAGACAGTTGGAAGAGGCACTGGAAAATCTCAAGGAACTGGCCGAAGTGGACGTCCGATCCGCCTACATCGAGGTGGAAAATGCCAGGAAACAGATAGAGGCCACGGAGGCTACCCATGCGCTCCAGCAGGAAAAGCTCCGCATAGAGACTGAAAAATTTCGCTTCGGAAAATCAACGACACTCCAAGTCGCTCAGTCCCAGCGAGATCTCCTGGAAAGTCGTATCGCCAAGACACGGGCAATTGTCACCTATCTCAAGTCCTTCGTCGACCTCTACCGTCTCGAGGGATCACTGCTGGAACGGAGGGGGATTACCCTTGTCGAGTAAGCAATGAGGGAACGGTACCGGCACAGGACACTTACAGCAGGAGAAGGACGAGATATGGATGGCAGTCAGCGAATCAACATTAAACCCGGGATAGAAGTTCTGATTGTGTTGAAGAAAGACCAGCGTTCGGGAAAACTGACGGAGGGTATCGTCAGAGACATCCTGACGAGATCAGCCTTCCACTCGCACGGGATCAAAGTCCGCCTTGCAAGTGGTGCAATCGGCCGCGTCAAGGAAATAGTATCGGGATAACAAGATCCCTGACTCACCGAAGAAAGGAGCACATCATGCCACTGATCACGGTAAACGGCACGCAGATTAACTATCGTTTTGACGGACCCGCAGAGGGCCCCGTGGTAGTGTTTTCAAATTCCCTTGCAACCAATCTGACCATGTGGGATCGTCAGATACCCGCATTGACAGCGGCAGGATACCGGGTTCTCCGCTATGACACCAGGGGTCACGGACAATCAGCGGTAGCCGAGGGCCCCTATTCGATGGAAATGCTGGGCGCCGACGTCGTGGGCCTCATGGATGCCTTTGACCTGTCCCAGGTCCATTTCTGCGGGCTCTCACTGGGCGGCATGGTCGGGCAGATGATGGGTGCCAGCCACGGCGACCGTCTCCATTCCCTGACGCTCTGTTCCACCACCTCCTTTGTGGCACTGAAGGAGTCCTGGGATGAACGCATCGCATCGGTCCGGAAGGACGGCATGGAGGGCGCCGTCGATGCCACCGTCGATCGCTGGCTCACAAAAACCGGTCAGGAGCATCTCCCGGGCGAGGTGGAAAAGATCCGCCGTATGATCCTCGCCACCTCCGTCGATGGATACTGCGCCTGCGGCGTGGCCATTCAGCAGATGGACCTGCGGGAAACGATACGTGAGATCATCACCCCCACGCTGGTGCTGGTGGGTGAACACGACCCCGGCACACCCGTCGCCGCGTCAGAATTTATTCACGGACGGATCGCGTCGTCGGAAATGCGCATCATCGCCGATGCAGTCCACCTGATCAACGTGGAGCATTCTGATGTCTTTAACGAAACGCTCCTGGCCTTTCTCAGGAAAAACACAGAGAGACCATAGGACAGCGCGATGATCGCGCGGCCTTAGGGCAGTCCCTCCCGGTGAAACGACGGTGCGGGAAAGAGAAATCCTGGTCGTACCCCACCCACTGATCACAAAAAAAGGCACCCCCGGTCTCTATGACCTCGGAGTGCCTTTTGTTGTCAGTTATGTCTACCGCTATTCAACGTTGACGTTGACGGCCGCCGGACCCTTCTGGCCCTGCTCGACGTCAAATGTCACACGCTGATTTTCGTACAACACCTTGAAACCGTCACCCTGAATGGCGCTGTAATGGACAAATACGTCTCCACCATCATCTTTTTCAATGAAGCCGAAGCCCTTGCTCTCGTTAAACCACTTTACTGTACCCTTATGCATTATGGCATTCCTCCTTTCCAGATTTTTCTAAAGTCGGATCGCCAACACATAAGAATAATACGGAATCCTTAGAGCTTAGCAGGTGTTCTTTGTACTTCAAATTGTCTCAATCCTAACTTTACAGCACCCTTCCGTCTCATGACAGCACGAGTACTTTCTCACTTGCTTACTATATAGATTAACAGGGAAATGTCAAGCGCTTTCTCAAAAAAGAGGCAAACTTTCTCTCTTTTTCATTGTCTTCACGCGCACAGTCCGCTTCGATTTCCCGAGCTGGTGCCCATTCCCCTGCGTAAAGACGCATACGCCGCGGCCGGCGAAGAGGACCTGTTTCTATCTGTCCATACCGTGACACAGCGAAATATCCTTTTCACAGCACGGGTCGTGTATCTTACATAACAGGATATGGGACCATATGCTGTTTACTCATGATAGGGATTGCTCATAGAACTCCAGAACATCTTTATGTCGAGTACAGGGGTCCCATTGATGGCGTCGAGACCTTCCACATACAGTGTTGTGCCCTCTATGTTCAACAACTTGACGTCTTGAACGCCTATTCCCGACAGCCTGTCGGGAGTGCGCGTTGCGAAAACGCCGGTTTCTTTTCCGTCCCAGCCTCTTTTAAAAACCGATCGAACCGGTTTTCTTTCATGGAGGTAATATATCACGGTGATATATTCTTCCTCATCCAGTCTATGAAGAAACCGTTTCTGTGATGGGAAGAGTTCAATATGAGACAGGTCTCTCGGGCCGACTGTTCCGAAACCTGTTTTTCTTCGCTGTAATTCATTTCTGACTACTCCGATAGGCCATATGTGAAACGGCGCCACGTCACCATAGAGGCAACCGGCACAGATGTATGAACCATCAATTTCAAATATGTCGGTTTTCCCCGCCATGCAGCCGCATTCAGAACAGGTGTATTCGGTTTGTACGGTCATCTTTGTAAGGCTTTCTTTCATACACCATGATCTCCCTCTATCCGGTATGCTTTTTAGACACCCTGTACTCGATGCCCGTTGTCATGCTTGACACGTGCAAGTCCATCAATTCTTGTCCATGCAAAAAATCTACTGTGTGACGTGCAAAAGGCACCGGTCTACGAGAGCATATCCTCTCGCATCTGAACGGCTACCACCTCGCCCTTCACACAGACCTTACCCCTCGCGATCAGGCGCGACTCTACGACAACCCGGCGTCCCTTCATTACCGTTACGGTGCTCCTGACTTCCAGGGGAATCCCCAGGGGCGTGGGCAGCAGATAATCCACATGCAACGAGGCAGTGACAAATCGCAGGGCCGGCTCGGTGTCCATTCCGCGGTTTTCCGCCCGGTATTTGGCTGCAGCAGCCGTCCCTGTAGAATGGCAGTCAATAATCGAAGCGATCAGTCCACCATAGACGAAGCCGGGAATTGCCATATGATAGGGTTTCGGGGTATAGATACATACCGATTCTTCTCCATCCCAGTAGCTTTTTATATGCAAGCCCTGTTCATTGAGGCGTCCGCAGCCGTAACATTGACTCACATCCTCGGGGTAATAATCCTGAAAAGCCTTTGTATCCATATAGAGCCTCCACTCTCGAAACAGATTATATCGGTATCATAAACTCTTCCGTGACCCAACACCAGCGCTTTCCACTATCCCCGGTTAGCCCAGAAAAAACACTCACCGTCCAGTTCCTGCCAGTAAACATGTAATTACATATTGTTTTTGCATATTATGTAGACTCCACAAACGTCATTCGCCATCGGGCGTCACGGCAATGTTGACGGAATACCCAATGAAAATAGATGTAACGACAGTAAGTATCGTTAATACAATGACATAGAGCCAGCCGAAATAATCGACCATAACCGGTAACAGGAATGGTTTGACGGCCCTGTTATATAGAAAGATGGAGATGGCATAGTTTCCCGCCCCTTTTTCCTTGAGATCCCTGAGCAGGGGGTACCAGGCGTATATGGGACCGGTAGAGAGTATCCCCGCTACGGCCACCAGCAGGGTTCCCTTGATTCCGGAATCTCTTCCCAGTAACTTGGCCACCTGTGCCGGTTTGACAAAGAGATTGATAAGCACCATCAGCACAAAGATCAATAAAAGGGGAACCAGCATGGACAGGAAGACCTTGCCACTGCTGATCAGTGCCACAAAGACCGTATAAGGGGAAATGAAGTAGAGAACGACATAGATGAGCACTATCGAAACAGGGAAAAAATATATGCGATTAAACTTCGGTTTATTGCGGCGTGGTGGCCTGCGAATCTCATCGCTCATGACAGCCACCGTTCGATACCATGCACGATCACGACGGTAAGGATGGCAACAGGTATCGCCATGACGAAACACACAGCGTTTCTGAGGAGTGCGAACTTCCTGCCAAAGGCCGCCATCTCCGCCGGCAGTTGTACAAGCCCTACCGTGACCCAGCTGACAATAAAGGCGGTAACGGCAAAGAGACTGATGTCGTATCTCAGCAGTTCGCCGCCTATTATGTAACTGTTTATGGGATTTCCGGCGAACAGGCTGCCACAGCAGGCCCCCCAGAGACTGTCAAGGACCGCGTTACCGGAAAAGATGGACATCAGCACCTCTTTGGAAACAGATGCATTGAAGAGGCCTATCAGTAACACCACCCCGAGCAGGACAGGCAGCATCGTGGCGAATTGTCTGCAGGAGCTTTTCATGGCCTGTATCACACCACCGGTACGTTGCATATACGATGAAGCACGGTGTTGATCCTCCCTCAATGCCTCATTGGCTGTCCCGGTTCTGTATTGATTCAAGGCCTCTTGCGCTGTGCCCTTTATGCCAGTCACAATCTCTATACCACTGTCTTTCAGTTGACTGGCTATGCCCGCACCACAATAGCCCGTTACAATTGCACCTGCCCCTTTATTGACTGCCGTTACAATAATCTGCACACCGGCACCACGCTGATTTGTGCCGATCACAGCGGGTACGGCCTCGAAGGCGCCGGTATCGACATCGACAATCAACAGATAAGTCGCGGCGCTGAGCCTGTGCGTTACACTTGATTCCAGGGTGGGGCCATCGGCCGATATGGCTATTTTCATGGTCTCTGTTCTCCTCCCCCTTCTTCCACTGTCCGCTCAGTCATTTCTTGAGCCTTTCGTCCACTGTCCCATCAGGAAGGACATAATCGGGTGACACATACCCCTCCTCTTCGAATCTCTTCTTGCGGACACACCCCTGCCCTCCCTTCATGCAGTAATCGTCTATCCACTTTCTGTCGAGCATGCCGGAATCATATGCCCGCTTCATCCCACTGGTGCTGTCGTACCAGCGGCAGGGATTCTTGTCACGCCTGCTATTGTCCTGATTCATTTCCGTACCTCTGCATACCAGCCTTCCTGGGGCATCGAATCAAAGCATGTCGGTTTCGGATTTGTCCATTTGCCTTCCGGTGTAATCTGCCACTTGGTGTAATAATCCATTGGCGCAGCTGTTTTGTCTATACGGTACCCCTGGGGATGAAATCCTATCTGGATATCTCTGGCCTTTAATGTCTTTTCCGACATGGTATCTCCCTATTTTTTCAGCGTTATAAAAAGTTCGGCTCCAGTCTGCCATCTGAGGTCACAACCCTATCTATATCGGTTTGAGCGCCGTGATTGACAGGCTCACCGTTTGCACCTCAATGAGGGTTCCATCCGGGTCTCTAAAGTATACCGAGACAAACGGTCCCGCTACCCTGGCTCCATCAGCCGGACCCTCCCGCACCTACATACCATGTATACACAGATTGTCAAGAAGCGGGGCGATTGAGGCCGCTGTCACAAAACATATCGGCTGAGCCTGGTGGCGCGGATCACATACTGGTTCAATTCAAGATTGAACCAGCGGCAGGAAATCGGAGAGGGCCGTGCGATATGAAGAGAACGAGACATATGGAACGTGATTCTCAAAAAAAAAGGGATCGGTCGGTAACGACCAATCCCTTCATACTATGCATGGTGCCGAAGGAGAGACTCGAACTCTCACAGGCATACACCCACTAGACCCTGAACCTAGCGCGTCTACCAATTCCGCCACTTCGGCGCTCGTGATGGGGCCTTTTTATACTTACATCCATGACGTTGTCAAGAAAAATACGCTTGAAAAAAATAACATACATGGTTATGGTGTTTATTTCGCAGTCGTCTGGACCCCGGGAAGATAGAGGCCATGACCACAGAGAATCATCAGGACGGATTTCAATGAATGTAATCAGAACAGTGGAGGACATCACGCCCGGCCTCAAGGGCGTCATCATAACCATTGGTAATTTCGATGGTATCCATCTGGGACACCAGAAGATTTTCAAGCGCGTCATTACAGAATCGAGACATCGCGGGAGAAAATCGGTGGTCCTAACCTTCGATCCCCACCCCAAGAAGGTCATTCATCCCAAGCGCAGACCCTTCTTCATCCTGGCGCCGGTGGAGGAAAAACTGTCTCTCATCAAGAAGGCTGGCATCAATACGACCCTGTTGGTATCCTTCAACCCCCAATTTTCCCGGACGACAGCTGAAGAATTCGTGACCGACATCCTCTGGAACAGACTGAAGATTAGCAAGGTGATTATTGGATATGATTACAAGTTCGGCAGAAACAAGGGAGGCAATGCCGATCTCCTCAGAACGATGGGCACGAAACTGGGATTCGAGGTCGAAGAAATCGCCGCCATACGGCTCGATACTGCCATCGTCAGCAGCACCAACATCCGTCTTTCGATCCTCTCCGGTGAAGTAGCCATGGCGGCCAGGATGCTGGGGAGACCCTACAATGTGCGGGGAATCATTTCCAGGGGATACCGGCGGGGCACAGACGTCCTCGGATACCCGACAGCCAATATCGAATCTGAGAAGGTAATCCCCGCCATCGGCGTCTATGCGATCATCGCCCACCTCAATGGGAAACGGCACCAGGGTGTCATTAATATCGGCTACTGTCCCACCTTCGGGAACGAAAAGATAACGGCGGAGGTCCACCTCCTCGACTTCCAGGGAGACATCTATGGCAAGGATATGGAGGTCTTTTTCATTGACCGTATCAGGGATGAGCTGCACTTCGACGGCCCCGAGCGACTAAGGGAACAGATAGAGCGGGACATCACACAGGCCAGGACAATACTGGCCCCCCATTATGCCGACCACTATGATGAACGTTAGGCATCTCCACGACTGGCAGGTAACCTACGAAGAGGCAAGGACCATACAGAAGGATCTGAGACGATCCCTGATCCTCCATGACGACGGCATTCCCCATGACATCCGATTGATCGCCGGTGCCGACATATCTTATACCAGGGGAGATAACCTCTTCTATGCCGCCGTCGTCGTACTCACCCTTCCCGGACTGGAGCTCGTTGAAGAGACATCCCACGCAGAACGGGTAACCTTTCCCTATATCCCCGGACTCCTGTCCTTCCGGGAGGGACCTGTGCTCCTCCGTGCCTTTGAACAGTTGCAATCACGTCCCGATGTCGCGATCTTCGACGGTCAGGGCCTCGCCCATCCCCGACAATTCGGCCTCGCCTGTCACATGGGACTCTTTCTCGATATTCCCACTATCGGGTGCGCCAAGACACGATTAACGGGCAGGTCAGACCATGAACCGGGTCTCCGGCCCGGTGATTATACACATCTTCTCCTCGATGATGCCGTCATCGGTGCCGTCGTGAGGACCAAAAAGGGTGTGAAACCGGTCTATGTATCACAGGGACACCGGATAGGACTGAAACGATCCGTGGAAATCGTCTGTGCATCCTGCAGGGGATACCGGCTCCCCGA
>Ga0272441_10002550_pt1 | contig 36546 bp, 31 predicted proteins | sample SSMProp6N_FD_193582 | JGI IMG/M metagenome (GOLD analysis project Ga0272441, IMG submission 193582) | Marine sediment archaeal communities from Little Sippewissett salt marsh, Falmouth, MA, United States - SSM-Prop-6N | ecosystem: Environmental > Aquatic > Marine > Wetlands > Sediment ...
GATTCTTGAGGGCGGCATTCAGCGATGACTGCCGCTGAGAAACCCCGACCACGGTCCGCGCCATACGGCGTTTCTTAATAGCCAGCCCCAAGGAACCGCCGATCAGGCCCACGCCGACGATCGTAACCTTGCGAAAAAATTGTCGTCTTAAAGGCATCACGGGAAACTCCTCATCGTAACGAAAAAATCTCGGTTAAATGCAACGATCAACGGCCTGGGCAACCCGGGTGAGTTCCCCGACCAATTCCTGATAATTCTCCGGGACCAATGACTGGTTCCCGTCTGAAAAAGCATCTTCGGGATTTTCATGGACCTCGATCATCAATCCGTCGCATCCTGCGGCAATCCCGGCCTTGGCCGCTGCGGCCACCAGACCCCAGCGCCCGGTGGCGTGACTGGGATCAACGATGATCGGCAGATGGGATAATTTTTTCACCACGGCCACCGCATTAATATCCAGCGTATTGCGGGTGGCGGTTTCAAATGTACGGATCCCGCGTTCGCACAAGACAACGTTAAAATTGCCTTTTGACAGGACATACTCCGCAGACATCAACAGATCATTAATGGTTGAGCTCATCCCCCGTTTCAACAGCACAGGTTTTTGCGTCATGCCCACTTCCTGCAGCAAGGTAAAGTTCTGCATGTTGCGGGCCCCGATTTGAAACATATCCACAAAACGCGCCACCAGCTCGACATGACGCGGATCAATAACCTCGGTGACCGTAGCCAATCCGGTTTTCTGCGAGGCCTCCTGCATATATTTCAACCCCTCTTCCCCAAGGCCCTGAAAATCATAAGGCGATGTCCGCGGTTTAAAAGCCCCTCCGCGCAGAACGGTTGCGCCGGCGGCCTTCACTTTTTCCGCGACCGACAGCAGGCCGTCATGACTTTCAATCGAACACGGCCCGGCAATCATGACAACCTTTTTTCCGCCAAAAACGACATTGTCGTTAACCCGGACCTCCGACGATTCCTTCTTGAATTCCCGGCTGACCAGACGGTAAGGAGCCAAAACGGGCATGACCCGTTCCACCCCGGAGAAGGCCTCTAAGGGGGTAACCCTCAAAACATCTTCGGGCCCGATAAATCCGATAATCGTCCGCTCCACCCCGCGCGAGATATGGGCTTTCAATCCCAGTTTCTCGGCCTTATCGATGATATGCTGGATCTCTTTCTCTGACGCGTTAGGTTTTAAAATGACAATCATGAAATTCTCCTTTTAACAAGACGGCTAAAGGCATGCCCGGGAATTCCATCCCAGGACCGAGCAACCAACCGGCCAACCATAATTCTGTCAAATCGACTTTTTTAATACCTTAATAAATTTTCGGTTTTCGGTTTGGGTGCCGATCGTCACCCGGATATAATCCTGCAATCCCCATACCGTCATATCCCGGACAATAATCCCCCGATGGAGCAAACGTTTCGCCAAATCACGCGCATTGTTCCCGACCCGGATCAAAATAAAATTGGTGTATGTTTGAACAAACGGCACACCCAGACCGGTCAATTGTCGATAGAAGTAACTCCGTTGACGTTCAATCTTTCGCGCAACTCCCCGGTAGTATGAACGGTCCCGGACACAGGCCAAGGCCGCGGCCTGAGCCAATGAATTGACGTTGAACGGTTCTCTGACCCGGCTGATCAGGTCGATCATCTTAGGGTTTGCGATCCCATATCCGATCCGCAATCCGGCCAAACCGTACATCTTGGAAAAGGTCCGGCTGATGATCACATTCGGATAACGCTTCACCAATTTGACCGTATCGGGATAATCTCGCTCTTGGCAGGCATATTCGTAATAAGCCTCATCCATAAAGACCGCGACGCGTTTCGGGATTTTCTTCAAAAATCGTTCAATTTGTTTCTTCGGAATATATTGCCCGCCGGGGTTATCCGGATTGCCGATAAAGATCACCCGGGTCCGCGCAGAAACGGCAGCGGCCATGCCGTCCAGATCGTAATGGAAAGACCGTAAAGGAACGGTCTTGATCTTGGCTCCGATGACCTTTGACGCGATCGCATAGATCATGAAGGTCGGTTGCGCCGTGATCACCACATCCCCGCGTTCGGTCAACGCCCGCAGGCTCATGATGATCAGCTCGTCGGAACCGTTGGCAAAGATCAATTGCCGGGGATCGAGTTTCCAGCGCCTGGCCATCTCCCGCCGCAGGTAATAACAACCCCCGTCAGGATAACGGTTCACGCCCCGGGCCGCCTGATGCAGGGCCTGGATCACCTTGGGCGACGGCGGATAGGGATTCTCATTGGAAGCCAATTTGACGACATCCTTCAAGCCCAACTCCCGCTTGACCTCTTCAATCGGCCGTCCGGGCTGATACGGTTTTATTTTTAATAAATGCTTATTGACCATGATTGCCTTAAATGATTGGATACGAACCCAATATCTTGAGGTATTTACACATATCCTCTAATTGCGCGAGGGCCTTTTTGACATTTTTCTGCTCGCGATGCCCTTCGAAATCGACAAAGAAGTAATAATCCCAGGCCTTCTTTTTAGACGGCCGGGACTCGATCTTGGTCAGATTAATCTTATGCGTTGCAAATGGCGCCAGCATCGCATGCAAAGCTCCCACTTTATCCTTAATAGAAAACACAATCGATGTGCGGTCATGTCCGGTCGGTGGGACATCGTTCTTAGCGATAACCAAAAACCGGGTGATGTTGTGACTGACATCTTCGATATCCTTAGCGATCACGCGCAGATTATAGACCTCGGCCGCGAGGGACGAAGCGATACAGGCTGTGTTGTTTTCCGTTGCGGCAATCTGGGCCGCCCGGGTGGTCGAGGCAACATCGATACATTCCGCATGCTTCAGGTTTGAATTCAACCAGCTGCGGCATTGTCCAAACACATGCGGATTCGAATAAACCTGTTTGATTTTCGATAACGTGGTCCGTGATAGCAGATTATGGGATATCTCCAACAACAATTGGGAACAAATCTTCAAGTCCGAATCCACCAGCAGATCGAACGTGTGAGTAACAGCGCCTTCGATCGAATTTTCGATGGGAACCACCCCATAATCGCAATTATCGTTTTCGACCCGCTGAAACACTTCGGAGATATTCGTGCACGAAACATATTCGATCAGCGAACCGAATTTTTTTTGCGCGGCCAAATGTGTGAATGTGGCCTGCGGCCCTAAATAGGAGATCCGCAGGTGTTTCTCCAAAGAGCGGGATCCTGATAAAATCTCCCGGTAAACCGCTTCGAGGGCTTCCGGTGATAATGGGCCGTCGTTAAGAGCCGCGATTCGCTTAAATATCTCCCTCTCCCGCTCCGGAGCAAAAATCCCCTTCTTATGTTTGACCTTCTCCTTGCCGATGGCCAAACTGACTTTAGCCCGCCGGTTGAGCAAGGTTATAATCCTGGCATCCAGCTGATCAATCTTCTGACGATTTTTCTTTAAATTCATATTGTCCTACTTTCGCTGCAGTTTCACAGTTTATCGCGTTCAGGATTTCCCTGAAGGAAAAAGGGCGCTCCTTAAAGATCCCTCTGTGACGAGGAAACATCGATCTCCTGATCCGGTTCGGAGCTATGACCTCCACGATTGATTTCGTCCATTGCCTGTTTCAACTCAACCGCATCCTCGATCTTCGTATCCTCATTCTCGTCTCCTGTCTGCGGTTCAGCAGTCTCCATTTCTCGCGGTAAATGTTCCGGTTCCGGAGGAATTTCCGCGGTCTGCCCCGAAGTTTCCTGTACAACCGCAGGAGCAGATCCTTCAGCATCGTCCTCGGATACGAACTGATCCGACACGGGAAGCTCATTCTGTTTAGTTTCTGAATCAGATGGTTCGGACTGAGCCGCTTCCGATCGATCGGGAACCGGTTCGTGATTATGAAGCGCCACGCTTTCTTCCTGCTTTTCAAGCAGGGCTGGAAAAGACTCGAGCCGGGGCAGATCCTCAAGCGATTTCAAACCAAAATACTCCAAGAATAATTTCGTTGTTCCGTACAGATACGGCCGACCCGGGATATCCTTGCGGCCCACGGTCTTGATCAAGGCCTTGTTCAGCAACAAGCCAACCACCCCATCCGAGTTCACCCCGCGGATCAATTCGATCTCACCGCGGGTCACCGGTTGCTTATAGGCGATAATGGCCAGGGTCTCCAAGGCCGGGCGTGACAACTTTTCTTTAACATGACGCTTAAAAAAGTTCCGAACATAGGCGGCCAACGGCGGACTGCTGAGCATCTGATAACCACCGGCGATTTCGGTGATAATCATTCCGCGGTGCTCCTGCTCATAATCCCGTTTAAGCTCTTCAACGGCCTGCCGGATATCGGCTGCCGTGGCCGTATCGATGACCTCCTTCAAATTCCCGATCGCAACGGGCTTTTCACTGATAAACAAGATCGCTTCCACCACACGCTTAATCATGGGATCGCACGAAGAGTTCGTCATTTTGCGGATATCCTTTGCTTATAGATTTCGTTCAATAAGTCTTCCGTCGAAGATACACCACCGTCAGAGCGGTCAAGGGCCTTTTGGATCATGGCCTTGGCTTCGGCCCGTGTGTATTGTAATTGCAACAGGACATCCAGGGCCTCCTGCTGCCAATCAGCCGTCACCTCGGGCTCGGGCTGGACCGCCGTTTCCTGTTGATCCTGAATCAGACCGTATTTCCCGACCTTGCCCTGCAGTTTGGCCACGATCTCTTTAGCTTTTTGTATTCCGATCCCCGGGAGCGTCTTGAGATACTTATAGTCACCCTGATCGATAGCCCGGGCTATCTCGCTTATCGGTTTGTTAAGCGCCTTCACGGCAGCGCGCGGGCCGATGCCCGAAACCTTGATAAATTGCAGGAAAAAATCACGTTCGATCTCAGTGATGAATCCAATAAGAACCGGGAGCGCACTGGAGGGTCCCATCTGCAGATAATGATACGTCACCAGGGAAATCTCCCCCCCGGAGCCCTGATGCTCCGGAATCCGCTGCCCGACGGAGTACGGGACCAAAACTTCGTAAGACAAACCCTGATGAAGGATGATCAGAGAATGATCGGTTCGGGCCACTATTTGGCCGCAGATTCTTGAAATCATCGAGATCTTTCCACCGAAACTTCGACCCTCTTTTGGGCGCATTCGATTAATCTGGGGGCTTCCATCCGTGCGTATCCGAGCGCCAAGGCAATCGCGTCACTTGCATCGAGGGTCAGTTGACTGGCTTTTATTTTAAAATGATGCGCAACAAATTCGCGGACCTGCTCTTTGGAGGCATTCCCGTTGCCGGTCAGTGCCTTGCGAATCCGTTTGGGACTATACTCGACAACGCGCAGGCGACGGTTTTCTCCCAACAGAATAATGACCCCGCGCACATGCCCCAGTAAACAGGCAGTCGTCGGGTGACGGTAATGGGAGTATAATTTCTCCAAAACGAGGATACCGGGTTCAAATTCGCGGACGATCTGGTCCAAATGACGGTATATTTTCTGAATCCGTTTGGGTAAGGACTCCCGGGTATCTGGTTCGACAATCCCGGTTTCGATGAGCACATCCGGCCCGTCAAAATTCAGTTGCGTTTCAACCAAACCGTAACCGGTGGCCAACAATCCGGGATCGATACCCAAAATCTTCATAACCCCCCGATTCTATTGGACCTGGTCGTCGGGAATATCAAAATTAGCGTATACCGACTGGATGTCTTCGTGATCCTCCAGGGCCTCCATCAAATCAAGTAATTGTTTGGCCGGAGCGCCCTCAACCTTGATGGTGGAATTGGGGATCTTCGTCACTTCAGCCGATGAGGTCGGGATATTTTTAGCTTTGATTGCCTCTTTGAGCGCTTCAAAGTTCGCCGGCTCACAGATAATTTCAAAATAATCACCCTCGCTCTTAATGTCCTCCCCTCCGGCATCCAGAACCGTTTCCATTAAATCCTCTTCGCTGACCTTATCTTTCTCGACCGAGATGAATCCCTTAGTCGTGAACATCCAGCTCGTGCTGCCGGCGCCGGCCATATTCCCGTTTTTCTTGGTCAGGATGTTGCGGATCTCGGCGGTCGTCCGGTTTTTATTATCGGTGAGGCCTTCGATCAGCAGGGCCACGCCTGCCGGACCGTAGGCATCGAAAACAACATTTTCATAGGTCACGCCAGGAAGCTCTCCCGTCCCCTTCTTGATGGCGTTGTCAATATTACTGTTGGGCATATTGATGTCTTTGGCCCGGTTAATCGCGGCCCGCAACCGAATATTCGTTTCCGGATTCCCACCCCCATCCTTGGCCGCGGCGGTAATCTCACGGGTGACCTTGGTAAAAGCCGCACCGCGTTTAGCGTCGGTGGCCGCTTTTTTATGCTTGATACTTGCCCATTTAGAATGCCCTGACATTGATATTCCTCCTCGTGTTTCAGGGGTTTTCAAAATATATGCTTTGCCCGGGACGATTGACGTTCCGTTGTCACAAATCAAAAAGGACAGAGCAAACCAGTAAGCCGAGTTCTGTTCGTCTCCTTTTTTTCAGGCGAGACGGGCAGTCATTTCACTCACTTCGGGGATCGCTCCCCGACTCTTGCGGCCTACCCGGAGATGCGTTAGGTCAGACCGGGAACCGGTCATGCCCACCTGGCGAAACGGATCACTTCGCTTCCCGAATGGATACGGGAATCTCTCCCTATTCGGCCTTGCTCCATAAAGAGATTGCTCGTTTCACTCCCCAATCACGCTTAAAACCGTTATGGGGCATCGTCACTGTAGCTCTAATCCTCCCCCGGAAAAACCGGAGTGTCCTGCATTATCAGGATTTATTATCCTTTGGAGCTCGGACTTTCCTCCCCGGAGAATAACTCCAAGGCGACGGCCTTGGTCTGCTCTGTCTTGATAGCCTGTTTGGCTAATCGATCCGCGGCCTGATTCTCAGCCCGCGGGATTTGCTCGATCTGAAATCCGGAAAAACCAGCCCGCAGATGTTGAACCAACGAAAAAAGAAACTTTATATTGGGGTCCTTGACCCGATATTCCCCGCGCATCTGTTTGGCGAATAATTCGCTGTCGGTGTGTACCGTTACATCTTCGGCGTGAAAAATCAGGGCCTGCTGAAGGCCGTAAAGCACCGCCGCGTATTCGGCAATATTGTTGGTCGCTCTCCCAATCGAACGAGAGAACTCCCAGACAACCTTATTATCATGACAGATCACCACGCCGATGCCTGCCATTCCCGGATTACCGCTGCAGGCGCCATCCGTGAAAATATCAATTTTATTAAAAACCATGTCGTTGGGAAATCTTTCTGCTGCAAGAATATCCGAAGGGTCTAAGTCTCATCCTGGTCATAAAGGATCCGCGCGCACATCTCACAGAAAATGATCTTATCCCCGATCTTGATCTCATTGATGACCTGAGCGGGAATATTCATATAACATCCACCGCAACTGCTTCCTTGCCGGGGGACGATCGCTAATCCGTTTTTGTTCACCAAGATCTTCTCATACCGACTCAGCATGGTCTTTTCGATCCCCGGGGTAATGCCTTGCCTTTCCTGTTCAAGTCCCTGAACCTTTTTTTTCAATTCTTCAATCTCGGACTCAACCTGTTGCTTGGCTTCCTGATACTTTTTCTCTTCTGTGGCCAGGACCTCTTTTTCCTGATCAATCTCGGACTTGATTTTGTCCGTTTGGTCGAAGGACATCAGAATCTTTTCTTCGACAACGGACATATCCGCCTTAAGATTTTCAATCTCGCTGATCTTGGCAGTGTATTCCTTGTTGGTCTTAATCTGCGAAAGCTGGGTATTGGCCTTAGCAATATTATCTTCCTTGGACTGCAGCTCTAACTCAAATTCCTTACGTCGGACTTGATCAGCCTTAAACGCATCTTCCAGTTCCTTGAGCCGGGCCTTTTTGGCTTCGAACTGCTTCTTCATTTCTTCCAAAGCAGCCGGCTTTTCCTTCAGCTCCCTTCGATATTGATAAATCTCCGCATCCACTTTCTGCAAAGCAACCAATTGCCGCAATTGTTCCTTAACGGAATTGTCTGTCACCATTTTTCCTTTCCGGTATTGGCGGAGGATAATATCGATAAAAATGGGCACAGAAGGACTCGAACCTTCGACCTCTGCCATGTGAGGGCAGCACTCTAACCAGCTGAGCTATGCGCCCAATTTAGTTCTAAGTTGTAAGATATAAGCTGTAAGAAAAATTAAAATAAGCGGCGATAGCAGGCCATCGTTCAAGTTATAAAATCGTTCGTTAAATGTCTATTTAGATCTTTATTCATATATCTTATAGCTTATAGCTTACATCTAACCCTGGGCCCACCAGGATTTGAACCTGGGACCAATTGATTATGAGTCAACTGCTCTGACCGGACTGAGCTATGGGCCCGAAACATCGTACTTTAAAATCAATCTTGAAAAAGGGCTTACCAAAGCAAATTTGACATTCAGAATATAATAATGATCCCATTATTTCAACTTATTTCCCCAAATCACCTTTTATAATAAAATTAATTGTAGTATTATTCAATTATACGAACTGTCGTTCGCCCATAGGGTTTGACTCCCTGGTAGCCGGCGTTATATACCCCGGTAATCGTCACCGCATTGGAACGGTAATTGGCTTTGCCTGTAAAACGCATGCGTAATTCTTTCCCTTTTTCCAGTATCTTGCTTGATTCACCAGGTATGTATTCAGCCGGTCGCGTTCCCCATTGGGCATTGTTGAGAAGAAAATATAATGTTTTGGGCCCCAGAGGTTTAACATAGATATGTTGTTTGGAAACATTCGTCAAAACCGCATCAAAAACAAGTTCTTCCCCTATACGAAAAGCCTACTGTGCCGGTTCAATGGTCAAGCGTAATGGCAGATATTGCTGCTGATAATCCAACAACTGTGTAACATACGTTTCAATCGCCTTTTTAATGGAGAACTGAGACCGCTTCAGATACTTAGGTTCATAACCCACCATTTTTATTCCCAAAAGAGGAAAGACATGCTCAAAATATCGGGTTTGGTCCTGAAAAAGGTCATCCTCCAGGGCGGTTATGCTGACACCGAAGTAATACGGCGGACGCCAACTGTCGGACGTTGAAGCCGAATGTTCATAAACAATAGCTGATATACCGTACGGATTCTCGTAAAATGACTCTTGCCCAAAGTCTTCTAATTGTTCATATTGAAAGCTGTAATCAACAATATCATGATAAATTCCAGCTATAATATCGTTAGCCAATGTGATGGTTTCGGAATTGATTGGCGAATCTTGTGCTCCAACTATACCTTCAAAACCGAGACATAAAAAAACGCCCAGAAGGCCAATGACCGCATAATGTTGTTTGACGTTCATAGAAATTTATTATAACACAGCTTGATGAATAGGAAAGGATTTAGCCGATTCTCTTGGTGCTCGAAATCAGCCTAAAAAGCGACGGCCCTGTGCACAAACCGTGAACAGGGCCGTTCTCAAGCAGGGGTCCGCAATGGTCTAAATGGTATTTTCGACTTCTCGGGCGGACATATCGATAAAGGATTTGATCCGGCGTGATCGGGTGGGATGCCGAAGCTTACGCAAGGCCTTGGACTCGATCTGCCGCACCCTTTCCCGGGTAACATTAAACTCGCTCCCGACCTCTTCCAGGGTCCGGCTGGTGCCGTCCTGAATCCCGAAGCGCAGCTCCAGGATCTTCCGCTCACGCGCATCCAGGGTCTTTAAAACCGATCCGATCTCTTCCTTCAGCATGGAATGCAATGTGGCATTGGCCGGAGAGACCGCCTTTTTATCTTCAATAAAGTCCCCGAAATTCGTATCGCCCTCGTCCCCGATCGGGGTCTGCAGCGAAATAGGAACCTGGGAGATCTTGAGGATCTCTTTGACTTTGGAAACAGAGATGCGCATCTGCTTGGCAATCTCTTGCGCCGTGGGTTCACGCCCGTACTCCTGAACAAACAGGCGTGAGATGCGGATGATCTTATTGATCGTCTCGGTCATATGAACCGGGATACGGATGGTCCGGGCCTGGTCTGCGATGGAACGGGTAATCGCTTGCCGAATCCACCAGGTTGCGTATGTTGAAAACTTATATCCCCGTTTATATTCAAACTTCTCCACCGCTCGGATCAAACCCATATTGCCTTCTTGGATCAGATCTAAAAACGACAAACCCCGATTGATATATTTCTTGGCAATACTGACGACCAAACGCAGGTTCGCCTCAACGAGAAGTTTTTTCGCCTTGTTGAATTTTGACTGACGAATCTTGATGAGACGCAGTTGATCTTTAATGTACGCGGTCGGCTCTCCGAGTTCCTTGCGTATCCGTTCACGCTCCTTACGCACCTTTCTGGCATCCGCCGACCGGGGTTTTATCTTTTTCAAATGACGCGTATGTCTTTCCTCCAGCCCGACCAACTCGATAATGTGGTTCACGATCTCTTCGTTGCGCGTGGCGGTCAACTTAAATTGAGCCAGCGCCTTGGCGGACTTCTCAGAACCGACGCGCGTATGACGGACCTTGTTGATAATTCGTTTCAGATCGCGGATCAACTTCGGCCGGCGTTCGAGTTCGTCCTTGATCACGTCTTCGACGTTGATCTCTTCCGCCAAGACCTGGTTGATAATCTTTAGGGCTTCTTTCCGCGCAAAGGCCGTGCGGAACAAGGCCTCGGCAAACCGTTCTTCGGTCTCTTCAATACGCTTGGCCAGACTGATCTCTTCATCCCGTGAAAGCAATGGAATCGATCCCATCTGCTTGAGGTACATCTTGACCGGGTCGTCCAACGGAATAAATTTGTCCGAATAGACGTCATCTTTGATCTGTTCTTCGCGGGCCTTGCGGATTTGCTGTTCGCGTGAAAAGGATTCATCCCCTTCCGCATCGGTTTGCTTTTCGTCTCCGGACTCGACGACCTTGATATCCTTGCCGTCCAAGACGTCAAAAACATGATCGATCTGTTCAGAGGTTTCGATATCGTTCGATAAAGTGGAATTGACTTCATCGTACGTGACGAAACCTTTTTTCTTGCCGAGATCAATCAGCTTATCCAGATCTTCCTGCAAAACGGGTTTTTTCATGTTTTTTTACCTCTTGATTAATTGATTAAATTGTTCCAATAGCCGCGTGATCTTCTGCTGATCGCCCGCGGCTTGAGCGGTCTCAATTTGATTTAATAACTTTTTTCGTTTGGCCCTACACCGATCCTGTTTCAAACGTTGGATGCAATCGGCATGTATCTTTTGCTTGTCGCCGATCAAAATATCCTCGGCCGCCATCAGGGCGGAGATGATCCCGATAATCCGCTGATCATCAAAACTGCCCGTTAACCGAGTCGGTGTAAATTCTTCCTGATCGCGGGCAAACAACTCAAAAATCTTGGACACGATCGTCCGAAGATCGCGATTCTCAAAATCGGTTGCATCCAGTTCTTCTCTTACCAAAGGGATATACTCCCGGTCCTCCAGCATCAGGCGCAAAATGTTTTTCTCAACAGCCGGCAATTGATCCATGCCGGTCTCCGGTCGGGGGCGGGCGAACTCAGAATCCCGACGGGAAACAGTCCCAATCAACTTTTTCATTTCAGCCCGCAAGGCCTCTTCGGCAACGGACAATCGCTGAGCGAGCCGGCGCACATACTCGGATTTAACAATCTCATTGGAAAACCGCATGATCGTCGGGAGCATCTCCGCAGCGATCGCGGCCCGGCCTTCAATGGTCTCTCGGTCGTAGGATGCCTGCAGCGATTCCAATTTAAAATCAAACAAGCTCCGGGCCCGATCCAAATGATCCTGGAATTTCCCCGCGCCGGCCTCCCGGATAAAGGAATCGGGATCGTTTCCTTTTCCCAGATTCGCCACCCGTACGTTCATACCCTCTTCGATCAGGACATCCAAACTGCGAACGGTAGCGGCCTCTCCGGCCTGATCCGAATCAAAGAGCATAACCACATTTTTCGTGTACCGTCTGATCAGACGGATTTGATCCAACGTCAGCGCGGTTCCCAAGGACGCGACCACATGCCGTACACCACTTAAAAAGGGCGTGATCAAATCCAGGTAACCTTCGACGATAATAACCGCATCTTTTTCAAGAATATCCGCTTTGGATAAATGCAGTCCGTAAAGGTGTTGCCCCTTGGTATATACCGGCGACTCGGGCGAATTGATATACTTGGCCGGATTATCGGACTCCAGCGTCCGCCCCCCAAAGGCGACGCAACGGCCTTTGATATCCAAGATCGGGAACATAATCCGGTTGCGGAAACGGTCGTAAAATCCATCGGCCTTTTGCCGCCCGATGATCAAGCCCGCCTTATCCATCTGGGCCAGCGGTACCCCCTGAGACTTCAAGTACTGCAACAGGGCATCCCATTGATCGGGTGCCAGCCCGATCTCAAAAAGTTCGACGGTCTGACGGTCGATCCCGCGCTGTTTCAGATAGGCCCGAGCCTGACGGGTTGCCTTGTCTTTATTCAACAGCAGCTGGCGGTGAAAAAACTTTTTCGCCAACTCATTAACTTTAAAAATTTGCTGCCGTTGTTGATTCCGTTCCTGATTACCGCCTGTGACCTCCGGAATCGTGACCCCGGTGCGCTGAGCCAATTGACGGATCGCATCCGGGAAAGACAGATGTTCCTGTGCCATGACAAAGGAAACCGTATTCCCCCCGGCCCCGCAACCGAAACAGTGATAGATCTGCTTCTTCGGATTGACAATGAACGACGGCGTCTTCTCGTGATGAAACGGACACAACGCTTTAAAATTCTGGCCCGCCCGTTTCAGCGGGATATAGGACCCGATAATATCGACAATGTCACAACGGTCCAAAATCTGGCGAATGCTGTCTTCAGGGATCAATCCCATAATAAAAATAAATCCCGGCTTAGTTCGAAAGGCAATTACCGTTAAGCCATCGATTAGCGTTTTTCGGGTTTGGGCTTATAACGTTCTTTGAGTTTTAACAAGGCAGGGTTCTTTTCTTCATTCGGGAAAATTTTCTGAATGAGACCGTCATAGAAGAGATGATAGACCCGAAAAGATGTGTCCTGGAAATGAAAACCCAGCCAGGATTTCTTGGCCTGTCGGTTAAGAAATGGACTTCCCGAAGTGTAAATCATAAAAAAGATCATTCCGCTGATCAGCCCGGCCCGGGGAATCGCCAGGATAACGCCACCTATTCGCTGACTCAAAATTACCTTCCCCTCCGGATTAACCGATACGATCCAGGCCTCGCGAATTATTCGAAAGATAAATGTGATAATACCCCAGATAACGATAATGGCTAGTAATTCCAAGTGGACAAAAGGCATTGAAATATGTTTTCCAAAGAACGCCGCCAGGGCTGAGAAATAATGTAAAGCAATAAAAGAAGTGATTAATACACTTAAAACTTTAAAAAATTCAGCGCTCAACCCCTTGATCACAGCAATCCATACGGTTCGCACAAAAATCAGGGCAACCACCACATCCGTTATATTAACCAGGGAAAAAATTTCTTTTAACATATTGAATATCTTGAACTTAAACTGGTAAAGTATAACATATGCCCTATTTCGTGTCAAGAAAGCGCTTGATTGGGCTTTTTTTTAAAAAATGTTTATAAATTATTACCTTGCAATTATTTATAAATTGTGCAAAATAATATTAAAATTATTATCCTGCTTGACATTTAAATAATTAAATGTTAATTTTCTGTGTATTAAAACAAAGCGGAACCTAGCAAATGGATCCTACCATCGAAACCGATACCGGAAACAAACTCCGGCAAGCTCTCAAAGAATTAAAGGTGCTTTATGAGGTCAGCGCAGCCATGCGCACGACCCTGGAACTCGATCATATCCTTTATATCATTCTCACCGGTGTAACCGCCCATTCCGGCCTGGGCTACAACCGATCCTTGCTTTTTCTCCTTAATGAAAAGACCAATCTGCTCGAATGTAAAATGGCTTTGGGCCCGGAATCAGGGGAGCATGCCAACCGGATCTGGAGTTATATCGAAGATTCCGACCAAAAACTCGAAGACCTGATCAAGGTCGAAAAGCTCACCCAGACAATATCCCACTCATCATTGTTTAAATCCGTCAGACATCTGAAGGTCCCTGTTTTTTCTTCTGAAAAAGGGCTTCTGAATGCCGCGTTCGCACGTGGGACCCCCTGGCATGTCACTTCCGCGGACCTGAATGAATACTCTCACGACCCGCTCATGCAAGTCATCCCTTCCCAAGACCTGGTCATCATGCCCTTGCGAATCAAGGACAAAGTCATCGGATTAATTACGGCTGACAATGTCTTTACCCAAAAACCCATCAGCGATGAAGACCTGAGGATCTTCACTTTATTGTCCAATCACGCGGCTCTGGCGATAGAAAATTCGCGGCTCTACGAAATGGTCGTCCTTAAAAGCCAACAGGACCGCCTTACCAATCTTTGGAATCACGGTTTTTTCCAAGAACAACTGGCCGAAGAAATTCAAAAGGCCAAAAAAACCGATGCCACTCTCACCTTAATCATCAGTGACATCGATAATTTTAAATCCCTAAACGACACCTATGGGCATCAACGCGGGGATTTAATCCTCAAACAACTGGCCCGCACCTTTCAGTTTCTGTCCCGTGAAACAGATTTTGTCTGCCGATACGGAGGCGAGGAATTTACCATCATCCTGCCCCAAACAACGGCCAATCAGGGATATGATATCGCCGAACGGATCCGCCAGCATATCGAAAGACAGACCTTCCTTGTCCCTTCCTTATCTCAACCGCCCGTCGACGATTCGGGACTGAATATCCATCTGACGGTCAGTATCGGGTTGGCGACTTACCCGGATGACGCCGGGGATAAAGACAGACTGCTCGCGCAGGCCGATAAGGCCCTGTATGTTGCAAAGTTCAGCGGAAAAAATAAGACCTGTTTTGTAAAAGATTGAAGGGCTTAACGCCGAGGATTATACACCGACGGGGACACCGCGCTCGGACGATGCCTCAGACAGGTTGTCTTTTCCGGCGAATTTCACCGACACCACTTTCGAGACCCCCGTCTCTTCCATCGTGATCCCATACATCGCATCCGAATTTGCGATAGTCTTTTTGTTATGTGTGATAACAATGAACTGGGAGAGCTTGGCAAAATCTTTCAACAAATAGCTGAAACGCCCGACATTCGACTCATCCAGGGCCGCGTCGATTTCATCCAGGACACAGAACGGGCTAGGATTGACTTTAAAAACGCCGAAAATCATGGCGATCGCAGTCAGGGTCTTCTCCCCGCCCGACAGCAGGCTGATGTTTTGTAATTTCTTGCCGGGTGGCCGGGCAATAATTTCGATCCCCGATTCCAGGACATTCTCCGGATCCAATAGGACCAGCCGGGCCTCGCCTCCGCCGAACAGCATGCGGAAATAAATCCGGAATTCCTCGCTGACCTTGGTAAACGTATCCATGAACATCTGCCGGGTCTGGCGGTTGATCTTACGGATCGTGTCCCGCAGCGATTCCTTGGCCGTGATCAAATCGCTTTGTTGTTTGGTCAAAAACTCAAATCGCTCACGCAACTCCTCGTATTCTTCGATCGCAACCATATTGACCGATCCAAAAGAATCGCAGCGCTTGCGTAAACGTTCGATAGCGACGCGCAAGGCCTCCGGATCCTGAACATCGTCCCCGGGTGATCTGCTTTCATCGACCGCCTCGCCCGCCGATGATGCGACGGCCTGATCCAGATCAATCTTATAGGCCTGCTGCAGACGGTCTTTGATCTCTTTTTCTTTGAAGACAATCTCCTGCACATTCAGCTGGTGCCGATGCAAACCATTGCGGATCTCTTCACTTTCTTTGGTCAAGGAGGCGGATTGAGCGCGCATCTGGCTGACCTTCTGCAGCATCTCCTCACGCCGTTTTTCATACTGGATCAGGTCTTCCCGCAAGGTCTGTTTCTGGGCCTTGATCTGAACGATGGATTCCTTCAGGTCTTCGATGTCCGTCCGAAACTGTTCTTTTTTAACGTCCAGCTCATTAAATTCCGTTTCGATATGACGGATCTCTTCTTGATGCCCTTCCATCTCCTCCGAAAACAGTTGCAGATTCTCGCGATAACCGATGCGTTTGTCCTCCTCAGAAGCAACCTCGGTCTCCAGCTGCGCAATGGCCACGGTCGTATCTTCGCGCTCGCGGATCTTATGAGAGATCGTGTCGCGGCATTCCTGGATCTGACGTTGACTAACGTTCAGCTCCTGATTCAGCCCGTCCAAAAGCTGAGTCAGCTCATCCTCGTTTTGCTTAAACATCTCCAGATTCTGATTAACCTCGTCCAGCTCCAAATGCACCAGATCCAACTCCTCATCGAGTTTGCGGCATTCATCCGTGATATCGTTTTTCTGGGCCTGATGAACCGACAGGAGTTTCTCCTCTTCCTGGATATCCAGCTCAAGTTGAGAAATCACATTTTTCTGAGCGTCCATCCGGGTCTGAAGATCTTGTTTATGAACGATCTTCTCCCCGATCTGCTGACTTAACTGATCGATCTGAATCGAGACCTGCTGCGGATCCAGCTCGATGAATTTGGCCTCACACACGATCTCCACCAGCTGGTCAAAGTGCTCGGGAAAATCGCTGCGCAGGGATTCCCAGCGCTCGGGGGCCGACGGCAAGATGCGTTTGACCTTACCGATGATCCCGGTGCAGTTTTCTTTCGGCGGTGCCGTTGTCAATAACCGTCCTTCGACGATCGGATCCGGGATATCCTGGTATTGAACCGTCAGCTTCTCGATAAATTCTTTCTGGGATTTCAAAAACAGTTTCTTGCGCTCCAGTTCATCAATGCATTCCTGTACCTGGCCCATTTCATTCAGATATTCCCGATACACCCGCTGTTTGGATTCCCGCTGGTCGTTCAACTGGGATACCCGGGCCGTCGATTGCTCGATCTTCTGGCAGGCCAGATTAAGCTTCTCGTCGACCTCGCTTTTCTCGTTGGCCACCTTATTATCCTCTATCTCCAACCGGCGCTTGCGGGCCAAGGCCCCCTGAAGCTCCTTCATCACTTCGGTTAAACGGTTCTTAATCTGAACCTGCCGGGTGGACGTCTCCAGGATGTTTTCCTCCTCGCGCCGGATGGTCTGCTCGTTATCTTCGACCGCAGCGGTGATCTGCCCTAACCGGATCCGCTTTTGCTCAAGGGTCTGCATTTTTTCCTGGATATGCCCGTCGAGTGATGCCAGACAGTGTTGCAATTCGTTGATCTTCTGTTGTTCCGCGGCGCAGCGCTCGCGCAGCTGTATGATTTTGTCCTTCAAACGGGCGACATGCGCGTCGATGTTCTCAATGCGTTCTTCGTTAAATCCGATCTGCCGGTTATTGATATCAATCTGGCTCTCCAGCTTAATCTCCGCGGCATTGACGCTGTTGATCTTGTCATCCACCTCTTCCAGCAGATTATTTTCATTATCGATACGCTCGTTCAATTCCTTCAAAACATCGGAAAGACGATTCTCGTCCGCTTGCAGCTGATCGATCTGAGCCTGGATCGACTGCAGCTGCTGACGATACTGCCCGATCTCAAAGTCCGCCAACCGGACCTCGCAGTTTTTCAACTTTTCGAATTCTTCCTTGTACCGGCGGGCTTTATTCGCCTGACGCTCCAAGGAGGCAATCTGACGTTTGACTTCGATAATAATGTCATTGATTCGAAGCAGGTTGTTTTCCGTGTCCGCCAACCGGCTCAGGGCCTCCTTACGCTTCGCCTTGTATTTGGTAACCCCGGAGGCCTCGTCCAAGATGACCCGGCGGTCTTCGGGTTTGGCGCTGACGATCAAATCCACCTTGCCCTGCTGAACCAGGGAATAGGCCTCGGCCCCGATCCCCGTGCCCATAAAGAGCTCCAAGATATCCTTTAGCCGCATCGGGCTTTTATTTAACAAATATTCGCTTTCACCCGAACGGAATAAACGGCGCGTAATCGTAACCTCCTCGTACTCGATCGGAAGCATCCGGGATTCGTTTGACATGGTCACGCTGACTTCGGCAAAACCCAAGGCGGGTTTTTTATCCGTTCCGTTGAAGATCACGTCTTCCATAGCGGTCCCGCGCAACTCCTTGCTGCTCTGCTCTCCCAACGCCCAGCGGATCGCGTCAAAGACATTACTTTTTCCGCAGCCGTTCGGCCCGATGATGGCCGTGACCCCGGGTTCAAAATTAAAAACCGTTTTGTCGGCAAAAGACTTAAATCCAAAGACCTCCAGTTTCTTAAAATACATCTACGACTCCTCGTTTCAATGATTACACGGGATATCCATTCCGCATCGACATCGAAAAATTATTTCTTTTTGCTTAAAAAGCCGTCCACCAGTTTCACGGTTGCGTTGAGGTCCGTGAATTTCGGCAAGGCATCCTCAGGGATGACGATCCGGTACTTTTTCTCGATACCGGCCAGGATCTCCAAGGCCATCATGGAATCCATCCCCAAATCCTTGACGAACTGGGCATTGCCGTCAATTTCATCGGGAGCCATTTCCAGGACCTCCGCCACCAACTGGCGCACTTCTTTTTCCACATCAATCTCTTTGCTTTTTTTTACGGCCATGCACCCTCCTCAATTAAGAATAATCAAATCCCGGCAGGCCTGATGGCTATTGTCCGTCCAGCCAGGCATCAATCTTTTCTTTTTTAAACCGCCATTGACCGACGGTCTTGATCGCAGGAATTTTTTTTTGTTTCAGCCAGGCATAAATCGTTCGCTTCTGAACACGCAGGTATTCAGCCAACTCATCGATGGTCATTAATCGATCAGGCGTCATGCTCTGGTTTTGTACTTGAACTTCTTTATGTTTTTTTTCATACGGGAAATAATGATTTCAGACGGGATTTCAACACTTGAAAGTTTTATCTTATGATTCACTTTATTGCATATTCATGGCAAAGTCAACATTAATATGTGTTTTTTTCACTTTAGTTGATAAATTATTCATTCCCTTTACATATTCTTACATAATTTACCATGAAGATCCCATGCCCATTTCAGGAAAAACCAATAATACCCCTAAAGCGGATGGGGCGCCAATCCTTTGCGATCCTGAAAAATCAACATATATCAATCGCTCGGAAATAAAATCATTTATCGCTATAAATAATTCTAATAAACCCGATATATTGTTTGCAACGATCGATTTGAATGCAAAAAAATATTGCCTATCAGTATCTGGTATGTTAGTATGTTTAAGTTTTTAAACCAATTTTTCCTTTTAAATACTTTGCACAGGAGGCCTTATGGTTGATTATCAACTGACCGAAGAACAAGTCATGATCCGGGATCTCTGCCGTCAAATCACTGACGAAAAGATCCGGCCGGTCGCTGCAAAATATGATCAATCCGAGGAATTTCCCTGGGAGGTCATGAAGGTCATTGCCGAATCCGATCTCTTCGGCCTTTACATCGATGAGCAATATGGCGGTATGGGTGGAGGCATCTTTGACCTGTGCCTAGCCACCGAAGAATTTTCAAAAGGATGCGGCGGTATCGCCATCAGCTATTCCGCCTGTGCGTTAGGCGCCTACCCTATTATATTGTTCGGTAGCGAAGAACAAAAAAAGAAATATCTGCCGCCCCTGGCTAAAGGCGAAAAACTCGCCGCCTTCGGCTTAACCGAGCCCGCCGCTGGTTCTGACGCCAGCGCTATTCAAACGACCGCTAAAAAAGACGGTGATTCCTATATCCTCAACGGAACCAAACATTTCATCACCAACGGCGGCGACGCTGAGACGTATACGATCGTAGCCATGACTGACAAGAAAAAAGGCGCGCGCGGCGCCAGCATGTTTGTCGTAGAGAAAGGCACCCCGGGTTTCACCTTCGGCAAAAAAGAAGAAAAGATGGGCATCCGCGCTTCTTCCACAAGGGAATTGATCTTCACCGACTGCCGCATCCCCAAAGAAAACCTAATCGGCCGCGAAGGCATGGGATTCATCATTACCATGAAAACCTTTGACACGTCGCGTCCGGGCATCGGGGCGCAGGCCTTAGGCATCGCGCAAGGAGCCTTGGATGAAGCCGTCAAATACGCCAAGGAACGCAAACAGTTCGGAAAAAGCATTTCCAGTTTTCAAGGCATACAATTCATGTTAGCGGACATGGCCACCCAGGTCGAGGCCGCCCGTGCCCTGGTCTATGCCGTTGCTCGTGAGATTGATTCCGGCAAAAAAGATGTCGGGAAGAATTCGGCCATGGTAAAACTCTTCGCCTCAGATACAGCCATGAAGGTCACCACCGACGCTGTTCAAATCCTCGGAGGATACGGCTACATGCGTGAATATCCTGTTGAGAAGTATATGCGGGATGCCAAGATCACGCAGATCTATGAAGGCACCAACCAGATCCAGCGCAGCATCATCGCCCTTGGTTTAATCAAGGAGATGGCCAAATCAACATGAACATCATCGTCTGCATCAAGCAAGTCCCCGAAACCACCCACGTTCAGATCGATCCGCAGACCAATACCCTGATGCGGGAAGGGGTGAAATCGATCATCAATCCGTTCGACATGTACGCCATCGAAGAAGGCGTGCGCCTGAAGGAAAAATTCGGAGGCAAGACAACCGCTATCACCATGGGACCGCCCCAGGCCGAAGCCGCGCTGCGTGAAGCGATCTCGCTCGGTTGTGACGATGCGATCCTGCTCAGCGACCGGGCCTTTGCCGGATCCGACACCCTGGCCACCGGCTATACCTTGGCCATGGCAATCAAAGAGATCAAAAATTTTGACATCATTTTATGCGGGAAACAAGCTTCTGACGGTGACACAGCTCAAGTCGGACCCGGGATTTCTGCTCACCTAGATATCCCTCAGGTTACTTATGTCAAAAAAATCGAAGCGATCAAAGATAAATCCATCACCGTTGAACGCATGACCGAAGAAGGCTTTGAGGTGGTTCAAACGACAATCCCCTGTTTGCTGACGGTTGTCAAAGAAATCAATGAACCCCGCCTGCCCTCTCTAAAAGCCATGATGCGGGCCAAAAAGGCTCAAATTGTTTCCTGGAAGGCCGTTGATATTGAGATGGATAGTGACCGCCTTGGGCTCAACGGTTCCCCAACCCAGGTGGTTAAGGTCTTTACTCCGCCGCCGCGGCCCAAAGGACGAATCATCGAAACAACTCCGGAAGAAGCGGCCAGCCAGCTGGTCAATCTGCTCAAGGATCAAATATGAGTATCCGTGTGATCAACGATAAATGCACCGGTTGCACGCTGTGCGTCAAGGCCTGCCCCTTTGCGGCCATTACCATGGTCGATAAAAAAGCAGTTATCGACCTGGACAAATGCACACTGTGCAGCGCCTGCGTGGAAACCTGTAAATTCAACGCAATTGAGATCAAGCGCGAATCCAAGGGCACTCCGGATATAGATCAGTTCAAAGGTATCTGGGTTTTCGGCGAACAGAAAAAAGGCATTGTACAGCCGGTCGCATTCGAATTACTGGGTAAAGCCCGCGAATTAGCTGATGAACTGAAAACAGACGTCTCCTGCGTGTTGTTGGGCCACAACGTTCAGGACAAGGCACGCGAATTGATCGAACGCGGTGCGGATAATGTTTATGTCGTCGATACGCCCGAGTTGGAAAATTTTCTGGATGAACCCTACACCAAAGTCCTCTGCCGGTTGATCCGCAAATACAGGCCGGAGATTTTTTTGTGCGGGGCCACCTTCATCGGCCGGGCCCTGATTTCCCGTGTGGCGGTTCGGCTGCATACCGGACTGACCGCTGACTGCACGGGCCTGAGTATCGAACCCGAACAAAAAATTCTGTTACAAACCCGCCCGGCTTTCGGTGGAAACATCATGGCCACGATCATTACCAAAAACCACCGTCCCCAAATGGCCACGGTGCGCCATAAGGTCATGAAGGAACTGCCGCCGGATGCATCCCGCGAAGGGAAAATTATCGAGGAAATGGTCGACCGTCCGCTGCTTACCTCACGTGCCAAGATTTTGGATATTGTCCAAGAGATCGAATCCACGGTAAACATCGCTGAGGCGGACATCATCGTCTCGGGCGGACGCGGCATGAAGGGGCCTGAGAACTTCAAGATTGTGGAAGAATTGGCAAGGGTTTTAGGCGGGGCGGTCGGGTCCTCACGGGCCGCGGTCGACAGCGGATGGATGCCCTATTCGCACCAGGTCGGTCAAACCGGCAAAACCGTCTGTCCCAAGATCTATATCGCCTGCGGCATCTCCGGTCAAATTCAGCATTTGGTCGGAATGCAATCTTCCGATATCATCGTCGCGATCAATCAAGACCCGCATGCACCGATCTTCACGGTCGCCACCTACGGGATCGTGGGCGACCTCTTCCAGGTTGTTCCCCTGCTGACGAAGAAATTTCAAGAGATAAAAAAATAAACGCGCCAGCCGGCTCTCCTACGTCAAACCAACCGCTGTCTTTTTCGCCACAATAACAATCCCGGACGTGGTCACGTCAAAACGTTGACGGTCGCGATCCAGATCAAATCCGATGCTGGCATTGGCCGGGATATGGACTTCCTTATCGATGATGGCATTTTGAATCTTGGCGTTCTCTCCGACCGTGACCCCTTCCATCAAGACCGAATTAACAACTTCGGAATGCGAATCCAGATTAATGTGCGACGAGAGTACCGACCGGGTCACCTTGGCGCCGTTAATGATGCACCCGTCAGCGACCAGGGAATCTTTGATAACGGGTTCAATGATCCGGCCTCCGGATTCCTGAACGCTTTTCATTCTAACCGGAGGAAAGGGTTCGTGGAAGGTCCTGACTGGCCATTGGCGGTCGTAAAGATCGATCGGCGGGTTCGAGCTGACCAAGTCCATATGAGCCTCATAATAAGCATCCCGCGTTCCGATGTCCCGCCAATACACCGGGGATCCGTGTTTATCGGTAAAATTATAAACGAAGACCTTCTTTTTATTCTTCAGCATCTGCGGGATGATGTTCTTCCCGAAATCATGCTGGGACGGCAGCTGGGCGTCCTCCCGCAACTCCTGCAATAAAACATCCGTTTGAAAAAGATAAATCCCCATGGATGCGAAGATATGCCCGGGATCGCCGGGGATGGTCTTGGGCTCCGAGGGTTTTTCCTGAAAACCGCGGATACGGTTCTTCTTATCGACCTCCAAGACCCCGAAGTGAGGCGCGGCCGCAACAGGCTGCGGACTGCAAGCCAGGGTCAGGTCGGCCTGCATCTGCTGATGAAAATCAATCATTTTTTGATAATCCATCTTGTAAACATGGTCCCCGGCCAGGATCAGCACCATATCAGGTTGATGATCCATGATCGTATAAGAATTTTGATGGATCGCATCCGCGGTACCCAGATACCAATCCGAGCTGATGCGCTGTTGGGCCGGGATCACGTCAATAAACTCCCCCAGCTGGGTCGAGACGATATCCCAACCGGCCAAAATATGTTTTTGAAGAGAAAACGATTTATACTGAATCAGGACATAAATCCGCCGCAAATCAGAATTCACGCAGTTGCTGAGCGTAAAATCAATGATGCGGTATTTGCCTCCAAAAGGAACCGCCGGCTTGGCCCGGTCACGGGTCAAGGGATTCAGACGTTCTCCTTTTCCGCCCGCCAGAATAAACGTCAAAACTTTACGCATGCATTTGCTCCCCTTTTAGATCTGGAAAAAATTTACACCCATACCCGGTTTATTCGCGCTCGGCATTCTGCGAAGTCAAAACCTGAGTGACGCGTTCGATCCGGGATTGAACTTCCGGTTTATCGGTCTTGCCCGGGATCTCGTTAAGAATAAAGCGTGCGGCCTCCCAGGCCTCTGCTTCGATTAATAAGTCAACGAGTTTGATAATTTCATCGACTTGCCACGATCCGTTTTCCTGCGCCTGTCGCAAGGTACGCACCGCCGGGCCGATTTTTTTATCCTCGATCAGCAGTTCAGCCATCCGATAGTACGCCGTTTGATAATTGGGCCATTTATCGAGGATCTTCTGATAATGCTCCAACGCCAGATCCCTGCGGTCCATTTTCACAAACATATCCGCAAACATCAAACGAATCTTGTGATCACGCGGATCCAGCATCGTGGCCGTTCGTAAGACCTCGAAGGCTTCAGCATACTCGCCCCGGTCAGCCAATATCTTGCCTTTGATCTTGTATGGCGTGGCATACGTCGGATCGATGCGCATGGCCTGTTGGGCTTCGGCCAAGGCGGCCTGATCGTATCCCAAACGGGCTAAAACCTCGCCGCGGGTGATGTTGCGCTCCGGGGGAATCCGTTTATACCCCGCCTCCAGCAAGTCGAGCCGGAAAGGATCCCATTGATTAAAGTCGATCCGGAATTTATCGATCAGCTCTCTTTGCCGGGGGATATCTTTGAGGTAAATAATCCCGTCATAATCGAAATAAACCGGAACAAAATCCTTCCGGCCGTCAACCGCCTTCAATAATTTGGTGGAAGGCGGATATTTATGGCTGTGCAGAAAGACACCGGTTATCGCAAAGCGTTTCAAGGCCTGATCCAATAGCTCTTCGGTCGGGATACCCCACAGGTCACGGTAATACTTAAAAAATTTCGGGCCGTAAACTTCCGTCCGTCCGTCGATAAAAACCTTGATGTCGGGGAAACAGCGCCCGACCAGATAGGCCCCGGTATTAAATCCGTTGAGGAAATTCCCGCTGACTTTATTCTCGACCAGGAAATCGACGGCCTTGACCGGGAAACTTTTTTGCGATATGCCGCCGAACTCACTTTTCCATTCGAATGTATACTGGTCATAATAGCCGTTGAGGGTTCGTTCCATCCCGTATTGATAAATCCACAGAAAGATCGCGACCTTCACAAAAATCGAAACAATATGAACAAAACGCATGTCCTTGATACGAAACGGCAACAGATCTTGCATCGATAAGGTCATGGCATTGGTAACAAAGACCAGATAAGCCGCAAAGGCAAAAAAGATCAGGTTCCGGATCGCCGCCAGCGAGAAGACAAGAAACACGACCCAGAATATCAGGGTGCTGATATCGAGTTTGCGACGGTTAAAAAATATACTCATGGCCGATAAGATGATCAAAATTTTATAATACGGCGCCCGATTGATATCAAAAATATTATTCAGGGCAATCGGCCTTTCCAATTCCATAATACTTTCAAAAAAGACCTTGGATTCACCCGATATCTGAAAAAATACCTTCACCGGATACCAGGCCCCGCGGATCGTGCAGGGATTGAGAAAACAGGCCATAATCACCAAGACGAGGATCATTTTCCCACGCCGGTATTCCTCATCGGTTAACCGGCCGGTTCGGTTCCATTCATACGGCAGTCGGACATGGCGCCGCAGCCATTCGGAAACCAGTCCGATCAACACAAATAACGGTCCGAAAAAGAAGAACCCATGCATGTTGCTCCACAGAATTTGGATGATAAAAAGGGCATAGACCGACCAACGCTGGCTGATATAGAAAGACAGGATATATATATACGCCGCAAAGAACAACAGGCTAAAAAGGTCCGGACGGTTGGTAAAACGTCCCTGATAAACAATCGTTACCAGTAACAACATCACAATGGAAGCGAGTTGTTTCTGGCTGTTATATCCCATCAGGAGCAGGATCAAAGTGGTCAAGACCACTAAAATGATCTGCATCTGGATCAGGCCCGCAGCCCCCCAGAGCGTATGGACTTCATACACAATAACCTGAAACAGCCACTCGTGATTGATCCAGGGTTTGCCGGCAATGGTGTGAGAAAGGATATCCACCTGCGGAACGAGAAAATCATTCTGAACAATATGCCGTCCCATCCCGATGTGCAGCCAAAGATCAAGGTCTTTAATTTCGATATTCGCCACAAAAACCATCAAACCAAAGATGGCGGCAACCGCGATCAATCCGGCAAAGATGCTGAGTCTTCTCCAGAACGCTACACTCATAAACTCTCCCCTTGTTTATCAAATCAAGGTATAGGAATCAAGATTACATATTCCAACCCAGGCCAACAGCCCCGACACATTTTGCTTAGGCCCTTGAGCCTCTGGGGCCCTGGGACACCGGGGAACTGGGGAACTGGGGCACTTTTAAATATCATCAGTAGTCTAGCACAAAATGGCCGTTGCCTTTATCAATTAAATCAGATTTATCAGGCCAACGGATTTTCAAATCCTGTATTCCCGTACGATACTCTAAAGCGGCGGTCATGAGCTGCCGGGTGTAAGGATGAAGCGGATTCTCGAAAACGGCCGACGCCGGTCCCCATTCCACCAGGCGGCCCTGGACCATAACCGCCACCCGCGAACAGATCTTTTTAACAACCCTCAGATCGTGCGAGATAAAGAGATACGTTAATTTGAACTCGCTCTGCAAACGTCTCAGATAATCCAGGATCTGCTCCTGAATCAAAACATCCAATGACGAGGTGGCCTCATCCAGAATCAACAATCGCGGCCGCAACATGAGGGCCCGGGCAATAGCAATGCGTTGACGCTCCCCCCCGCTGAATTCATGCGGATAACGGTCTAAAATGTCCCCTACAAGCCCGACAGCCGAAAGAATATCCCGCATGCGTATGTCCCTGTCGGTTTTTTTCGGGACCGGACGCTCCAGCACCAGGGCCTCTGCCAGAGACCGCCGGATCGTGAACCGCGGATCCAGGCTGTTATACGGATCCTGAAAGATCATCTGTACCGATTGCCTGAACCGGCGTAATTGATCCCGGCCGGGACGGGTCATATCCTGATCCTGGAAATAAAACCGGCCGGATGTAGCCGGAAATAATTTCAGGATCACCCGGCCCAGGGTGGTCTTGCCGGAACCGGATTCCCCGACCAGTCCCAGATTCTCACCGGCGTTTATGGAAAGACTAATATCATCCACGGCACGCACCATGACTCTCTGCTGGAATAACGAGCCTTTTTTAACGGTATAATACTTTTTGATGTTCTTCAAATCCAACAGCATATCAAACGCTCACGGCCTTTAATAATTGTTGCGTGTAGCTCTCTCGCGGTGCTGCAAAGACCTCGGTTGACTTCCCGCTTTCAATGACCCGGCCCTTATTCATTACGTAAACCCGATCGCACAAACGTTTGACCAGCCCCAGGTCATGCGTGATAAAAAGGATCGATACATCCTGGGTTTCTCTAAGCTCCTGGAAAAGTTCCAGGATGCGGGCCTGCAGGGTCACATCCAGATTGCTGGTCGGTTCATCCGCAATGATCAGACGCGGTTGCAGGGCCATGGCCATGGCGATCATGGCGCGCTGGCGCATGCCGCCGCTCAACTGATGCGGATAACTGTGGTAAACTCTTTGGGGCTCCGGGATCCCGACCCGTTGAAGCCATTCCTGCGTCATGGATCGAATCCGTTTGCCGGGATGTGAGGTATGATACTTAAAAACCTCATCAATCTGATAACCCACGGTCAAAACCGGATTGAACGCGCTCAGCGGATCCTGAAAGACCATACTAATTTTCGATCCACGAATGCGGTTCATTTCAGATGCCGGTAATGCCAAAAGATCCTGCTGGTCTTCCAATATGATCTTTCCGGCTGTAACGCCCAATGCGGGATCCAATAGACGCATGACGGCCAGCCCGGTTGTGGTCTTACCGCTGCCTGAGGCCCCGACCACGGCCACGATCTCATTGGGCCGGATCTGAACATCAACATCAGCGATGATCGGTCCGGCTTTTTCCTGGCCCTTGATCCGGACCGAAAGATTTTTAATTGTTAATAGCATACCTTAAAGGTTTCTTTGACCGGTTTTAAACCGCGGATCCCAATAATCCCTTAGAGCATCGCCGATCACATTGAACGCCATCACAGACAAGAAAATAAATAATCCGGGCAACAGGATCCAGGGCGCGAATTTTATTTGAACGATCCCCATGGCTTCGGACAGCAAATTGCCCCAGCTGGCAAAAGGATCCTGAATGCCCAAGCCCAGAAGGCTTAACGCGGATTCCATAATGATATATGACGGGATCGACAGCATGATCGCCACTACTGAATAAGAAAGGGTGTGCGGTAATATATGTTTTAAAATAATGGCTAAATCCGACTGACCCATGGCCTTGGCTGCCAAAACATATTCGCGCTCGCGCAGACTTAAGCACATGCCCCGGATGACGCGCGCCAATCCGGCCCAACCGATAAAGGCCAGGATCACCACGATTGACACAAAGACCTGGACCGAATTAAAATCAGGCGGCACCACCGCACGTAAGGCCAGTAACAGGTAAAATCCGGGGACCATCATAAACATCTCACAGATCCGCATCAATATATTGTCGATCCTGCCGCCAAAATAGCCCGCAATGCCGCCGATGATGAGACCGATCGTGAATGAGATCGAAACCCCGATCAAACCGATGAATAGCGAAACCCTACCACCATAAAGGATCCTGGAAAAAAGGTCACGGCCGCGCGCATCCGCCCCCCACAGGTATAGCCGGCCGGGGTCCTCCACCCCGAACAACCGCCGTGAACCGGGAATCAGGCCGAAAATCTTGTACGGTTCGGTCCTGATGAAAATTTTTAACGGATATTTTTGCGTTTCATCGATCTCATAAACACGCCGGTAATACTGGTCAAACCGCATGGTTACGCCGTAAACAAACGGCCATTGCCAGCGGCCGTCCCGGTCCTTGACCCGAATCGGCGTGGGCGGACAATAGGAGTAATCCCGGTTTTCATCCCGGTAAGAATACGGGCTGATAAAATCGGCAAAGATCGCACCCGTATAAAGCAGGCCCAAAATAACCATTCCGACCCATGACATCCGATTGCGTCTCAAATGGGACCAGACAGTCGGCTGTTTATTCGTCCACAGTTGCTTATTCATATCGAATACGCGGATCACATTTTGCCAATAAGATATCCGCCAACAGGTTGCCCATTAAAAATAGCACCCCGCTCATCATAAAACTGGCCATGACCAAATAAACATCTTTAGAGCGGACCGCTGTTAGCATCAAATTCCCCAACCCCGGCCAACCGTAAATTATTTCCAGTAACGCCGCACCACTCAATAAACTGGAAAATGAGTAACCGAGGATCGTGATCAGCGGATTGATCGCGTTGCGCAGAGCATGCACATAGATCACGCGGTTTTCCGGCAACCCTTTGGCCCGGGCGGTTAGGAGATACTGCTGCCGCAGGGTCTCCAACATATTTCCGCGCATGATGCGCTGCAGGGAACCGATTGAGTAAATTGACAGACAAACCGCCGGGATGGCCATATGCCTGAGCAGATCCCACCACTTGCCCAACAGGCTCAATTCTTCATAATGCGCGCTGCGCATCCCGCCCATGGGCAGCCATCCGGTCTGACTTGCGAAATACAACAGCAGAATGGCCAGCAGAAAACTCGGGGTTGACAAACAAATATACGAGATAAACTGGATCATCCGGTCGACGAAACGATTATGCCGCAGGGCAGCCCAGATCCCCAACGGCAGGGCCACGCCCCAAGTCATAATCATACTGGTCAATGACAGAATAAAGGTATTCCACAGCCGGCCTTTGATAACCTGAATGACGGGGATATTGAAATAAAACGAATAACCGAATTCCAAACGAAACAGATTCACGACCCAATGCAGGAATTGAACGGATAGCGGCCGGTCCAGATGATACAGGCTTTCATAATAATCAATGGTCTGTTCGGATATCAGCGGATCCATACGCAGGGAATCATAAAAACTGCCCGCGGTCTTCTGCATGAAAATAAAAGTAAACAGCGCCATTACCAGCAGTAATGGGATAACGACTAAAACGCGTTTGACAATATATCCGATCATGGATTTCTTTTTATGAAGATTTCTTCCAGGTTATGAAAAGCTCCGCCGTAACTATTGGGCTGCAAGTTACCGAATTTGTTGCGAACGGCAAATATATTGTGTGCCAAAACCGTATAAATAAACGGCAGTTCACGCGCCACGATAGCCTGCCATTCGTCATACAAAGCTTTGCGTTTGACCCGATCCAGTTCCTGCACTCCGGCCTCGAAAATTGCATCGATGCGGGCCTCCCAAGGCGTGACCGGCTTTTCCTGGCGCGGATACCACATGTGCAGCTGGCCTGACGAATGCCAGACGTTCCGGCCGAAATGCGGTTCGATGCCGCCGGTCAGCCCTAAAACGATCGCGTCCCAGTCATAGGTGGAATTCAGCTTGCTGACCAGGGTGTTGAACTCCACTTGCAGAAAATTCACCTCCATGCCCAGCTGCTGCAGGTCATGGCGCAGAATGGCCGCGATCTGAACCCGGGTATCATTGTTCGAATTTGTATACAGATTAAACCGGACCTCATGGCCGTCTTTATCTTCAATAATTCCGTCCTGGTCCCGATCCTTGTATCCGGCCTGTTCAAGCAAAATACGCGCTTGTTCAAGATCATAATCATTCTTTTGAATATTGGAATTATAAAAAAATCCGCTGGCCGGGCTCATCGGTCCGTATTGACCATCTCCCAATCCGTTCATGAGAATCGCGATAATCCGGTCTTTATCAACCGCATGGGCCACCGCGCGGCGGAACCGCACATCCGTGAACCATGCCAGTTTAACCGGATCAACAATCGGCTTACCGGTCTCGGGATCCTTTCCGCGATGCTGGTTGAAAACCAAAAACTGGCTGCCGAAATTCGCTCCGACATCATATACCGTGAAATTCTGATCCTGTTCCAGCGGTTTTATCAACGGGTAATCTTTGCCTCTGAGATCCACATAATCCAGTTCGCCTTCCATGAATCTCAAGATCATCGTATCCTGGCTGGGGATGATCAAATAAATCAATTTCTCGATATACGGCAGCGGATGCCCTTCGTCCGAACGTTTCCAATACGTGGGATTGCGCTCAAAGACCAACCGTTCCCCGGGCTGATAACGGACTAATCGAAACGGCCCGGTCCCCACGATCTCATCCGGCGGCGTATCAATCCCCCAGGTAAAATTAAATTCACCCTTGTTAACGGCCTCCATCAGTTTATGCCGGGGCAGGATCGACTGGCCCATGCCCATGAGAAACGGCGCGAACTTACACGGGAGGATAAACCGCACGGTATAATCATCGACCTTGATCACCTTAAACGGTTCGCCTTCAATACTAAAGATATCCCGCGCCGAACTGGGAATTTCGTCATTAAAGATCAAGTCATTAAACGTAAAAAGAACATCATCAGCGGTAAACGGCTGACCATCGCTCCAGCGCACGTCCCGGCGCAGATAAAAAGTCCATTGCAGTCCGGTTTCATCCACTGCCCAGCGCCGGGCCAGATTAGGCTCCGGCTCCAGGGTAAAGACATTCATACGGGTTAACCCCTCGAAGATAAGCGAAGTGACCAGCGTGGTCGTGGTTTCTTTAGCGATGATGGCATTGAAGGATTTGGGGTCCGAGCCGGCGGCCAAGACCATCGTACCGCCGTAACGATCGGATGAAGCGGTTGCAGACTCAGCCCGTACGGAAGTTGGACAATAAAGGACAAATAAAATTACAGGAAGGCAAAAAAGAAAAAACGATCGGATCTTGAGGTTTGGATCTGCCATCAGGCCTGAGGCATGCTCATGTAACTGTTTCTGATGATCGTTGGAGATAACAAAACCAAAAGATAAAAAATTTGGAATTGTTCACCCAAAAAGTTATTCGCCCTGGGGCGCTGCCTTCGGAACCTGAACTTCAACCTGAGGGGGTTCGGCCGGCGTTACGGTAACATTTAATTCATCGACCGGTTTTACCTCAACCGGCTGTTGCGCAACCGGTGCAACCGCGGCTTCTTGTTGCGTCTGCTCGGGAACCGCTGCGGAATCAACCGGTTCTTCTTGGGTGGCCTCTTCTTCAATCGTATCCGGGATCAACGAGGATGTCCGCTGCGCATTTAGATACGCCAGGGACAAAGAGGTCACCAGAAAAACAAAAGCTACGGTTGTTGTGGCCCGCACCATAAATTGATTGGTCTTGGCACCGAACAAGGATTCGGCCGGAGCAAAGCCTTCGGTCAATCCGCCGCCGCGGCCGGACTGCATCAGGATAACCACAATTAAACAAATCGCCGCCAGAGTATGGACAAAAATAAGAACAACAGACATAATCTCCCCGCTTATTTTTTAACGTTACAGGAATTTTTTATAATTTGGATAAAAGAATCGCTTTTCAGGCTGGCCCCGCCCACGAGCGCACCGTCAATATCCGGCTGGGACATCAAGGCTTCGGTATTGTCCGGCTTGACGCTGCCGCCGTACTGGATCCGCAAACCCGCAGCGATTTCCTCACCGTATTTCTCCTTAAAAAATCCGCGGATGAACTGATGGACCTCCTGGGCCTGCTCCGGGGTGGCGGTCTTACCGGTCCCGATCGCCCAGATCGGTTCGTAGGCAATAATAATCCGGCTCATCTCATCCGCGCTCAGATCCGCGAAAGAACCGGTGCATTGGGTTTTAACGACGTCAAACGTTTTGCCGGATTCACGCTCGTCCAAGCGTTCGCCGATACAAACAATCGGCGTGAGTTCATGCTTTAAAGCGGCCTTGATCTTTTTATTAACGGTCTCATCCGTCTCGGCAAAATACTGACGCCGCTCGGAATGGCCGATGATGACATAAGCGCAACCCGATCCCTTGAGCATCGGGGCCGAAACCTCTCCGGTGAACGCACCCGCATCCTCCCAATAAACATCCTGGGCGCCCAGACCGATCGGGGTTTCATTAAGCAGATCATTAATTTCCGACAGAGCCGTAAACGGCGGACATACCACCATGTCAACCTGAGAGATGTCCGTTAATTCCCGCCTTAAAAGATTCACCAGTTCCATGGCCTCCAGCGAAGTCTTGTTCATCTTCCAGTTACCGGCAATAATGATTTTTCGCATGATCTTGATCCTATCTATTTACGATTAATGTCCTTATTTGTCATTCAGAGCCGCGACCCCGGGCAATTCTTTGCCTTCCAAAAGTTCCAGCGATGCCCCGCCGCCGGTCGATATATGGGTCATCCCTTCTTCTGCTTCAAATTTCGCCACCGCGGCCGCGGTATCCCCGCCGCCGATGATGGAAGTCACTTCACTTAATCCGGCAATATGTTCGGCCAAAGCCTTGGTGGCATCGGCATAAGCGTCCTTCTCAAAAATCCCGACCGGACCGTTCCAGACAATGGTCTTAGCGGAGGAAAGAACCTGCTTAAATTTCTCGCAAGATTCCGGACCGATATCTACGGCTCGCCAGCCATCCGGGATCTCAGAGCTGATTTTCTTGTCCTGGGGTTGATCAATCTCTTTAACAATCACATGATCCGATGGCAGGACAATGTCCACATTAGCCTTTTGGGCTTTGTCTAAAATCATTTTGGCTGTATCCACCTTATCGGCTTCAAGCATGGAACTCCCGATGCCTTCGCCCCGGGCCTTCAAAAAGGTATAAGCCATGCCTCCGCCGATCAGGATCGAATCCACTTTAGGCAGCATATTTTCGATTAAAGCGATCTTGTCCGATACCTTGGCCCCGCCAAGAATGAGGACAAACGGTTTGGCCGGATCTTCCACGGCCTGGGAAAGGTAAGTAATCTCTTTTTCAAGTAAGAACCCGGCCACCGACGGCAGATATTGCGTGATGCCGGCGGTTGAAGCATGGGCGCGATGCGCGGTCCCAAAGGCATCATTGACATAAATATCCGCTAAGGCAGCTAGCTGTTTGGCAAAATCAGGGGCATTTTTTGTTTCTTCTTTATGAAACCGCAGATTTTCCAATAAAATAACGCGCTGAGAACAGGTCTCGACAATATCTTTGATTTTCCCGCCGATGCATTCCCCGAGGCTAAAAACTTCGGTGCCCAGTAATTCCTGCAAACGGTCACCGACCGGTTTCAAACGCATGGTATCAATGACCTCGCCCTTGGGACGTCCGAGATGACTCATTAAGATCAGTTTGTCAGCCTGATGCTCAAGGATATATTTAATGGTCGGCAAGGCAGCCTGGATACGCCGGTCATCAGTGATATTCTGGTTTTCGTCCAAAGGCACGTTGAAATCGGCCCGCAGAATCACCTTTTTCCCTTTCAGATCGATATCTTTAACGGTTTTCTTGTTCATATAACCCTCATATTTTAGTTTGTTGGAAATTGTTATGTTATTATATATATAAATTCATATATGTCAAATATTTCAATAAAGTGCCGGCCCTTCTACAAAGACTTCCATACATGGCTTACCCAGCCGGCCAGGCCACCGAACCAGCAAACGCCTGACAGAATCAGACCGATGCGTTCCCTCCATGACCATCCTCGCCAGCGGGTTTCGCGGAATAAATTGACGTAATAATCATAAATTCCATCCCACAGCCACCCCAGAAAAAAAGCGAACATAGGTGCCAAAAATATGTATTGCCGTAATAAAAACCAGTAACTGTTCGCCAATGACGCAAACAGGATCACTTCAACCGGCAAAAGGATCACGGTTAAAAAAAAGCCCAATCGGCGCATGCGCTGAGTGAACGGGACCAGCCAGGCCAAGGCCAGCCCGCTTAGTAAAAAATACAACCTTTTAAACCCTGTCAAATTATAAAGAACCATGCGGTTAAAGAACCGTCCAAAACCGTGAAACGGATTGGGACAAAACTCAAACGGATGCTTGCCCCCGGCCACGCGCATAGCCGGGGTTTCGGCATTGGGCGGACCCAGGCTGTACCAGATCCAGACCGGCAAGGCGATCAAGGCAATTGACAGCAAAACCATCCAGAACGAACGTCCGGATTCCGTTAAAATCCTCCCCCGGGTCAATAAGCCGAAATACAAAAACGATATCCCGACAATTAATATCCCGAAGGAATGATACCAAAGGGTCAGGATATAAAAAACAGCGGCCAGCCATTTTTGAACCGTGGTCAAGCGTTTAAAATCAAACACGACCCGTTCGGTCAGATAAAACGACATCAGCATCAACGTCGGCAAGACCGCATAAGGCCTAAACTCAAACGAATGAAAGATCAAACCCTCGTGAAAGGCGACCAGGGTAAAGGCCACTAGAAATCCGATCGAGCTTTTATAATACCGACGGCAAATCAGATAAAGGACATAAAAGCCGATGACCGTGGCAATGATATGCGGGATGGCCAGGCCCCATTTATTCTGACCGAAGAACCGGACGAACGGATAGGTCAGCAAATATTCACCCGGAAAAGCCGTCATATCGCCGTAAGGCAGCCGCTGCCAGAACGGTTTCAGCGGACCGACCGTATTGTTCCACTGAAAAATTTCATCCCCGGTCAATCCGCGTCCGGCCAGATCCTTAAAGCGGAAAAATAAACCAAGCACGGTAAGCAAACCGCTGATGATTACGGGAGGAATGAAATACGAATTCTTGTTCTTGAGGAAAACCACGGGTAGAAAACGGAGGTTTAATCTATGTTAAGCCCGATTTGTTGAATCTTGACGATCATAGCCAGGATCAGCCAGAACAAAGCGCCCAGCTGCACCGAATAGATATTCGTATCCAAGAGACTCTGCAGCATGAATCCGCTGAAACCGGCCAGATAACCGAGTAAAAGAGCATATAAAACCGGATCTTTGATGCGGGACAGATGACGGAAGGAGTTGCTAAACAACGCGATCAATATCCACAGAAAAGCTGCGAGCCCGACCAACCCCATCTCAGCCGTTAAATGCAGAAAACAATTATGCGGGTATCCGCCCCAATTTATTTTATACCGCTCCCCCAGTTTGCTGTAGGTATTCAGCCCGGCCCCAAAAACAGGATAATCCCTGATCATATGAAGGGCTTCGCGCCAATACCCTTCCCGGCCCATGCCCCCGCCGGTATAATGCCCGATCGCCCGTTTGAATTTCGCAAACCAGCCCGGATCTTGATCAGACTTTTGGATCACCGGCGGCACAGCCCCCTCCCCCAGCTTGATATTGCGCACCGCGCGCATCTGGGGAATAAAATGCCATACGAGGATCGCAAGCAGGATCAGCGCCGGGATCAGCATCCGTTTGCGGAACCATGCCAGGATGCCCAAGGAGAACCCGAATCCGAGCCAACCACCCCGCGAAAACGTTAAGCCGAGATTGTAAAATAATACCGACACCAAACCGATCAGGCCTAAGCCAAGCAATATCATTTTATACCGCTTCGCCGATTTGAGATCCTTATCCCGCATATCGCGCCATGCCGCCGGCAGATACCACAAACATAAAGCCGTTAAAGCCGGGGCGAACACCGTGATCAGATATCCGCTGAAGTCATTGGAATGTTTCAGGGTCGAACAAACCCGTGCATCCGGCGGAAGCGGCCGGCCGCGCATGAACCCCTCCCCCTGCCAGCGCTGGAACAGGCCGTTGATCCCGACCAACCCGGCGGAAATAATAAATATGACAAGCAGAATTTTGATCTGCTTCTTGCTTTTGATGCCCTCCATGAAGCCGCAGTAAACAAGAATCCCTTCAAGCCATTTGAAGATCAAGGCCTTGATGCTCAGGGAATAATCCTGGCTGAAGACCGTTGCCAAGACGCAGGCAAAAGCAAAGACCAATAAAGGAAGATTGAGAAACCAACCGGCCGGGCGATAAGACTCAACAAAAGTTTTCAACCAATGCCCAGATAAAGCTGTT
>Ga0272441_10002551_pt1 | contig 36535 bp, 24 predicted proteins | sample SSMProp6N_FD_193582 | JGI IMG/M metagenome (GOLD analysis project Ga0272441, IMG submission 193582) | Marine sediment archaeal communities from Little Sippewissett salt marsh, Falmouth, MA, United States - SSM-Prop-6N | ecosystem: Environmental > Aquatic > Marine > Wetlands > Sediment ...
AACTGTGCAGGAAGCAATGGGACTATTCGAGGAGCATAGTAGTGGGCGGGCCTGACTTTGCGGAGCGGTTTTACGACGAGCACATAAACCCAGGCTACAGGGGGAGCCGTCGCGAGGACCATATGAAAAGATGGGTACACGTAAGTGGACAGAACCTGAGCACAATATTCAGCATATTTCACCAGGGAATTCCTCCGGAAAGGGCAGAGAGCCTGCCATCACGTGACGGGCCATAGCCGAGTAGAAAAGTTACATTAATCAAACCAATATTCATACGGGAGCAGTGCGCTTTGATTTGAACAGCACCCGAAAACCGGTAGAAAAGTCCCACAGTCTTAGGTGTGCATCCCTATAAAAATCATAGATTTCAGCATAGAAATGACAGGTAAAAGCATGTAGGATAATCCAACAAAAATTCTTTAAATATCCGACTGTCCCCCTATTGGAGGACACCCACTTTTAGGTTCTGGATTGGGTTATGCTGGTTGCAATGTTCTGCAGTTTTCGGCCACTCTGTGGAATGCTTCAGCAACCTGATCGATCAGCCCCTCCGCAGGTTCTATCCATCCGGCCATGCGAAGCGTGTTTTCGTGCATGTATTCTGACACCGGATAATCCCCCTTGTAGTACCTGGGAAGCGGGATATTCGCAGGGCCTGCATGGCCTCTGCCCCACAGCCCGGGGAGCTCCTTTGTAAAGATAGAACGCAGATGTTCGGGTTGGCGAAAGGCATGGTGCATGATGGGGACACCTTCAGCCTTCAGGGCCTCGGCAAACAATTCCGGTTCAAGCCCGCTGAGTTCGTCCCTGTCATACACAAAGGCAAAGCCTCCGTATAGTTCCGCTCCTTCAGATTCCGGATAGTTGAGGGCCGGTTTTATGCCGGGTACATCTGCGATTTTATCAAACAGCTCATCCCGGATACTGCTGAATTTTTCAATGCGGTCAGGAAGGTTCCTGAGAGAGATACGGCCAAGAGCCGCTTCAAGGGGATGCAGCCGCCATTTCCAGCCCAGAAGCTGGGCATCCAGCTCTTTATACACAGGATTGGTCAGTTCATCCAGGGCACCGGAACGGTGCAGATGGCAGTAAACAAGGGCGCGTTCATACAGCTCAGTATCGTTCGTCGCCACAATACCGCCTTCGCCCGATGTTACGGGTTTTCCTCCGGGGCATATTCCCTGCAGGCTGAAACATGCTATATGGCCGAAGCTCCCGATCTTTTTTCCCTTCCACGAGCTTCCGTGGGCATGCGCAGCATCTTCAACAAGGATAATATTGCGTTTTTCGCATATATCAAGGAGTACGTCCATGTTGCATACTCTCCCGTTCCAGTGGATAGGCGAAATGATCCGGGTTTTATCTGTGATCCTTTTTTCGATATCCTCAGGATCGGCAAGGAGTGTTTCAGGATCAGGCTCACAAAAGACGGGCCTGGCGCCCATGTGAAGGGCTCCTGCGTACGAACCAAGGTATCCAATGCAGGGAGTAATAAACTCATCTCCCGCACCTAATCCCGCAGCAAAAAAAGCACTCGCAAGAGCCAGGTGACCGTGGCTTGTGCTCAGTACATACTTGCATCCTATGAAGTCCCTGAACTCATCTTCGAATTTTTTTGGAAGCCCCTTACCCGAACCTGAGATGAATCCCTCTTCGATCAATCCGCACACTGCTTCTTTCTGTTTCTCGACGGGCCGTTTCCACTGGTCCGATGTGTCCAGCGTAACCGTCTTTTTCCCGCCGTTCACTGCAAGTTCCGACATGATTAGTCCTTTCTAAAAAAACCGAAGTCGTTTCGCGCAAAGCGATAAAAAATAACATTCAAATATTTTGTATTGCATATCTTCTCATAATCCATATAGACGCACCGCATTATCATGCAGTATTGCACGTGCGATCCTGAGTGCTGTCTTTTTATCCCACGATCCCCTGTCAAGGGTCTGTGCGAGCATCCGTTTGCCATTTACTACCCCGCACCACTGAAGCTCAGGTGTCCATGCATCCGTTCCGAAGAGCAGCTTGTTATAGGGCACGAGGTCAAGCCATTCCTCCAGAAAACGGGCTAATGGTGACTCGAAAAGGAATGTGAGCCAGGAAAAATCCAGATAGACATTGGCGTAATTGCTGGCCAGAAAACCAGCTTCCCGCCAGAGAGGGTACCCTCCGTGCAGGATCACAAAGGTGAGCTGCCTGAGCCGGTCATCCAAAAAGAGGTTCTGAAGGTGACAGCAGTTGGAGTTTGCCAGAAGTATTCCCGGTGAAGGCCCTCCTATACCGGTATGTACATGCACCGCCAGACCGTGCGCAAGACACCGCTCGAGGCTGAAACGCATCATAAAGTCCTGGACTGTCTTGGCCTCAATCCTGTTCAGGGAAGGAGCGTTGAAGAGGACTTGAGCCTTTGGACGGTCAACCGGCTCGAAATTCAGTGACCGCACATAGGCGCAGTGGATTTTCACAGCAGGACAGCCCAGGGTTTTAAAGTGCTCCAGGGCTGCATCGATGAATTCAAGGTATTGGGTGAATGTGGCCGGGTCTGCGCTGAGAGCCTGTTTTGTATTCTGCAGTGCGGTCTGGTACCGGTCGGTCCTTTGTGCCTGTTGGTCTTTTCGGTGAATTGAATGCTCATATTCCTTGATGAAAACGAACTGGTCAAGATAGGGGACCCATAATGTGACAGGCAGGTTTAGTGTGAGCTCGTTGTCGTTTACCAGTGCTTTTTTTATATGCAGAAGGTCAAATACATTCTCGTAGGAAATAGCATGCAGTTCGGCTGTCCCCGATTCAGAACCTGGACTGCTGATTTCCCGGGGAGGATTTTCAGTCTCTTCCTTCTTCAGCCTGCGAAGTGTGCGGAACGCTTCTGCGCGCAAACGCTCGGTCGCTGTGTTTTCCCGGAATTGCTGATATTCAAGAAGTTCTGCTTCATATTCAAGAAATCCTTTTTTATTCATTGTGATTTGGCAATAGTCCCTGGCCGGCATCCGTGATTTGAGATGACCCATGGAGAACAGGCTGACCCTGTCCTGAAGCATATGTGCGGTTTTATGAACGCCTGTAAAAAAAGTGGCCAGGGGATGCGTGTGGTTATCGACCACAGGAAGCTCTGCGATGGTATCGTACATGCTCATATCTGATTCTCCATATTTCCGTTACAGAGGCTGATCATTTTAAAGCCTCCCTGACCTGTGCGGCAGTACTGTAGAGTTTCTGAGAGCGTTTCTGCCAGCCTGAGCTTACAAACCAGCAATGTCCGAGCCAGGCGTTGGTGAAGTAGCCGGATTCTCTTCCGTAGCGTTTTTCATAGTGCCGGCCCCACTTGCCCCACATGGTGCATTGATAGCGTTCCTCCATGAGGGCCTCGCAGTGTTTCACCAGCTCATTGCCCAGTCTTTTCCGCATGGCCGGGTCGCTGAGCGCCTGATCGATACATATCAGGGCCTCGTTTTCCTGCAATCCCTCACGAAGAAGTTCAAGACGCACTGTCGAGACTGCCCCGTCCGGTCCGGGCCCGAGAATCACCGAGGTGTCGATCCACATCCAGGCATGGCAGAGACGATACGGGTAGTGGAACCCGCCGATTCGGTGCCGGGCTGTGATAGACTTGTTGCTGCGTACGGGCCAGTAGTCAGCCATGATCCAGCCGAAGCCGGGATGGCCGGTCTCGATACAGAGTTCCGGCAACAGGCGGTAGTTGGTGAGCACGCGTCCCCTCTGCAAGCCTCGCTGGAGCACGATGGGCGAGTCAGGTTTTTTCCATCCGTGACGGAATTCTTTCTGCGAATAGCCGGGGAAGGTTATTTCGGCGTACGCTGTAGAGCCTACCGGGCCCCCAAGGCTCTTGGGAGACACCGGAAAATGAGAAACGCAGAACCAGCCGGCACCAGGCAGCACCTGTGTCCACAGCGCCACGGTCTTTTTGCTCGGCCGCATATCCCCCGAAATTCCGAGCATGATCCGTTTATCGAGTCCGCGTTTCTTCAGGCGTTCTACCAGTTTCCGGATCATCGGCTTCCAGAATTCTGCTGCTCCGGGATCGTCGTAATGAGGTGCCTGCAGTTCACTAACCTTTCCTGTTTTCGGGTCAAGCGTGCTTACCAGGACTGCGCGCGGTGCCGGCTTGGTCTTCCACCATGCCTTCCGGCCCTCACCCCCGATGTAATGGCTCCATACGTAGAGGCACACGATACGGGGTTTGCCCATCCCGCGCTCCGCCGCATCAAGATACTTTTCCAGCGGCGCAAAGTCATAATCATATGTGCCGTCCCCCTTGGGTATCCAGCGTACCATTGTCTGGTCGTTGCCCATATAGGTCTTGGCGATCAGCCTCAGATGCACGATCCTGTTACCCGCCTTGCTCAAGTGTGTGAAGCTTCGTTCGACCAGTTTAAAATGCTCATCCGACCACAGGGGTACTTTATACTGAAGGGCAACTGATTCCGGGGATTGAACGAAATCAGTGTGTGTCCGGAAATGTGCGGGTGTTGGCAGGCAAAAGGGACAGACCGTGACCACCAGAGGCACATCTATAGGATTGAATCCCTGGGCCTCCACTGTTAACGATGCTTTGTATTCTCCCGCAACTGCGTCTGCAGGAACATTCACTGTCACCCAGATCGGCTGCAATGACCCGCCTCTCTTCTTAAAGAACGGTGCTTGTGCGGGCGGTTTTTCCAGCAGGGCGTCAAACAGGTGCCGCTGTGATCTCTCGAAAGGGGGACCGGGCTTAGCATACCGGACCTGGATCGACGAGGCCGGGATGCACCCGCCCTTGTGCTTAAGATCACCCACAGCAGCCCGGACATCTTTGAGCTCTCCTTTCAAACCGATGACAAGCTGTCCGGAAAAACAGCCGTTGCGAGTGCCTACGATGCGGATCGGCAGAAGTCCCTCATCCGCATCCGAGACATTCTCAGCGTGCACTCTCTGCAGAACGGGTATGTTCCAGGCGCACAGATCGGGCTTGTTGCCTTTCGCTGCTCCCGCCGGATCCCCGGTGCTCAGTTCGGCTTTGACAAGACCCACGGTTCCCCACGTGGGTCCGGTAAAACGGCGTACTCTGAGCAGATCGGGATGGTACGGGGAACGGTGCACCTCTATTGCCAGGACATTCAGGCCCTTTCGCAGCAGTGTACACGGCACTGATATGTTCTGCAGGCTCCGTACCTGCAGTTTGAAGTTGGACGGGTACTTTTTCTTCAGCACGCTCTTTCTGGCGAGAATCTTCCCGTCAGGCAGGATAAACGCATCGCGCGGATATTCCTCTGCAGGAGTTTCGGACGAGATTTTGCCGTCCGGCATGCTGCCCCTTGCAACCTCCTTCCCGTTGAGATAAACGATTACCCCGCCCCGGTATGAGGTGTTCAATATCAGGCTCTTTATACGTGCCGGATCGGAAATACGGAACTTCCCCCGCACACACAGGAGTGCCAGGGTAGGCTCGTTTCTGAATCCGTTCGGACACGCTACAATTCTCCATCCGCACTTGCGCAGGTTTGAGAAGAAAGGACCCCGGTACCTGTGCCAGTCACTGTCGTTAAAGGCAGGATCCTTCCAGCCCGGCGGGGGACATTCAGTGTGCGGCATGGTAATGGATACCGGATGCGGTTCGGCACCGTATACAGGGGGTCTGAGAGTGATGTGCGAGCGCCAGAAGCTTTTGGTCTCAAGCAGGGGTATACGCTGCTGGGAGTCCTTGACGGATTCTGCATTGGAAGCAGCATTGCAGAACGTCAAACAGAGACCTGCAATCAGAGCCGGTACTTTTTTCAGTAGGGACATAGCTTTTTCCTTACGCCTCGGAAAATTTACAACTAAGTGAGCGACCCGTCCTCCGTAGCAGTCCTTGTACTGCGGAGGGTGGAAGTGAACTAAATCCAAACCGAATCGGGCAGTCTCGCTTCACGGCTTCCTCCAGTGTGCGCGCACAAGCATACCGAGCAGTTCCAGGTCAAATGAAAGGTCTGAAGAGCCGGCACTCTGCTGGTGGATTTCAACTGCCAGAACATTCCTGCCATTCGCCAGGTTTGTCTTGGGTATTTCATGCTCGTAAAAGGTGCGTTCGCATACCCGGGATTTGTTTGAACCCGCACGCGTGCGATAGGTTATATCACCCTCAGGCATGTGGTCCCGAACCACTTCAATGCCGTTAAGATACACGACCGCTCCGTCGTCGCGCAGAAGGCGCACGGTCAGGCTCTTATACCTCGACACATTGTCTATGTTAAACTCAGTGCGGAAATAGGTGGTGGGGTGCTTGTTTTTCTTGTCGGGGCCGAAACTCACAACGGTAACCTCTCCGTCATTACCATAACCGAGCCGGGCCGGGCCGCTTTTCCAAGCGGTGTCGTCAAACGCGGCAGCGCGCCATGCTTCACCCAAATCCTTGCCAACGTCCGAGTATTTCCATGTGCTTCCTGTCTTGATAATAACATCAGTCGTAGCCCTGCGGATCTTCATTCGAAGCTCTTCGATCTGCTTCTCAAGCGTATGCATACGTTCTTTGAGCGATGCGAGAGTCTTGTCGGATGCCTTCATTTTCATCATTGTGCGTCTATGCGCGGTGTGTGCCTTCCTGTATGCTGAGTATGCCTTTTTGTACGCATTGCGCGCCTCCTCACTGCGTTCCTTTCTGTAGGAATCGTATGTCTTCTGTTTTGCGGCTTCGGCCTGTTCCAGGGCCTTGGTGAGCGGAGCCATTTCCGGCGACTGATTGATCTCACTGATTCGCTTTTCCAGGTCGGTATTGACCTGGTCAAGGGCCTGGCAGGCATTCCTGAGCCGGGTCTTCAGTTTTTCAACGCCGGCTTCTGCGGTATCCGCTGATACTTCACAAACACCGGACACCAAAATAACAACAAGCAGTTTCAAAAATATCTGCTTTGTATGTGATCTCAATTCTATTTCTCCTTCCTGATCATATTTCTAACCTCTGTTCTAATCGGGGACTACTGATTTTCAAAACAGTACACAAACCCGTCATCTGATCCGATATAGAGCTTTCCTCCGGCAATTGCAGGGCTGGACCGTACTTTGTCTCCCGTCTTGAACTTCCAGACCAATTCCCCGGTCTCGAGGTCCCAGGCATACACGTGTCCGTCGTCGCTTCCTGCGAAGATATATCCATTGGCAATGGCCGGAGCGGTATTCACAAATCCTTCGGGGCCTTTGAATTCCTGTATGGGCTTGAAGGTCTTCCATGGCACCTTATGGTAATGGTAGAAGGCACTATTGATGCCGGCCATCCTATTGGGATACTTGTCCTCCTGGTCCCCGCCCTTCCTGCAGTCGAACACGCCGATCCCGTGGCCGCCGCCCTTGTAGGCCTTGCCATGGTAGACCGCCGCCGGACTGTGGTGATTCAGGTTGCCAAACGTTATCTTCTTCTTCTGGAGGTTTCCCCACGTTTTCGTCTCTCCGTACCGGCCATCCCATTTGACACGGCCGCTTTTCAGATCCACCCCGTATAGCTGCGAGCCGGTCACTACCAGCGCGATCCCGGCATCCTCGTCGATGCTCACATCACCGCGGACAGGGACGGCCGGGTAGTACGCACAGGTGTAGGACCACATCCTGTAGTACGCCTTACTGCCGTCCGGTTTCCTGTACATTGCAGCATTAGATTCTATTCCGCGGATGCTTCGTTTACCTTCAAGCGTGCCGCCTTTGAGAAGAAGCTGTCCCTTTTCCGTATCCACCACTGTATGCGACCCGTATGAGAAATGGATATGCCCGTTTTCAAAGCATGGGGCTCCACTGATGCCGAAGGCGAACTCGCACATGTCGCTGATGTCCTTTTCACCTTTTTTCCAGATAACCTTGCCGGTCCCGGCATCCAGCGCATAGAGCCAGCCGAAACAGGGCTCGGCATCCTCTCCAAGGCCGGTACCCACGTAAAGTTTTCCGTCAACAACCAGCGGTGAGGAGCGGACCACTCCTGGATTTGGGACTGGCTTGCCGTTAAAGCAGAGAGGCCGGAATGACCGGGAAGGGGAGAGACGTTTATACAGAACCTGGTCGCTCTTTACACTCTCCCACCATTCCAGGTATTTGTCTTCCTTCCATCCCCCGCTTGCCTGGATCAGACCGGGTGTGGACGGCGCGGTGGTGGCTGTCCGGTATGCCCAGCACAATTTTCCGGTATTTTTGTCAAGCGCGTAGACTTTGCCGTCATCGCAGCCGAAATAAACACCGTTGCCGGAAACACAGGGCGAGGACTGCACTTCGTCGTCTGTAAAGAACTGCCACTTGACTTTGCCGTTTTTTGCGTCCAGGGCATAAAACTTATATGAAGATGATCCCGCAAAGACAGAGCCGCCTGCCACAGCGCATGAACTCCGCACCCTGCCGCCCGTGTCGGCCTTCCACAGGAGCTTGAAGGGAGGCTTTATTGTCTTGTCCGGGGACACGCCTGTGCGCTGCGCATCATAATGAAACATGGGCCAGTCAGACGAGTGACGAGTGTCGGGTGGCGAGTGTCGAGTGGGAGGCAAGGAATTTTTCATCGTAAGTATGTCGCCCTTGGGGATGGGGGTTTTCTTGCTGTCAGAGACAAAGGCCTGTACCCGAAACTGGGTATTCGGCTGGTACAGAATCGACCGTGCGACCAGTGGCGTGGCGCACATGTCGCCGCCATGACGGTAGTGCGAGAGCAATTCGCCGGTATGCATGTCCAGGGCCAGCAGGGTTCGGCCATGGCTCTTATAGACCGCACCGGCCGCGGGAATGGGCCTTGCACACTTTCCGCGATAGAGCAGATTGTCTACAAAGACCCATGCCACCTTGCCCGTCTTACGGTTAACTGCATAGGTCTGCTGCGCATGGCCGGTGTACTCACCCCCACCGTGACCTGAACCGCCGAATCTGTAAGGAGAATCATTTCTATACTTGTCGCTGCGATCAATGACCTTCTTAAGCGTCTTTCTCGAATTCACCCGTTTTCCTGTATAGGCGTCAAGCGGTACGTAGTTCATACACCTGTCCTTCAGGACCTCCCCCTGCGCGTCGCCGTAGAGGGCACCAGTCACATCCCTGCCGTTGCTGTTGGGAAAATAGCACCCCTTCCGGGCCTCGCACGTGACCCAAAGCCTGGCAAGAGGAGGACTGAGGTACTCGTTGGTCTGTTCGTAGCCCTTCCGGACCAGGGTAAACCCGTTTGACGGCTCGATTTTGGTGGTTTTGATGCACGGCGCATCATGCTTTTTAGACAATGCTGCTGTATCGCCTGATTTGATGAATATGCCCATTTTTCCCGGCTTGATAAGCCGAAAGGCCTCACTGAAAGCGGACCCGTCCAGTTTGACGTTATTGACCACCACCAGATCAAAGAACCAGGTGGGAAAGAGAATATCATTGGGGTCCTCAGCGCGGCAGGTGACCTGTCCATACTTCCCTGCTTTGTCGATTTTAAGCCGCATTGCATCCACAGTCTTCTGGTCCGGATGTATCAGATAGATCCGCAGTTTGCTTTTTTTGGCCAGGTCCAGAGACAGGGCTTCACTGGTATCTATAACAAGACAATTGCCTTGCGTTATCCCGGACTTCTCCATCATTGTTGTAGCTGTCTGGGAATAGAGAAGACAGGTTGTACATACCAATAAACCAACAGCAAAACAAGTCACTTTCTTTATCATCGTTTTCTCCAAATATAACAGAAGTCAGAGAACAGAGGTCAGAGGACAGAGGAAAATCAAAAAATCCTTAACTTTGAACCTTGAATCCTGAACATTAAACCCCATTCATCGCAAATCCTAATACTTTCGACCGGGCAGACACACGGGTCTGCCCCTACATGCTACTAATTACTACTTACTTCCTTCATATATCTTTTTCACTTCTTCCTCGCTCAAAGAATAGTTGTACATGCGAACGTCATCTATAAGTCCGGTGAAATGGGGTATGCCGTCGAAGTACCCTATGGAGAGCGGCTGACCGCTGGGTACGCATATGAAACGGCCTTCACCCTGCCTGACTCCGCGTTGCTGCACGACCTTTCCGTTATAAAACATGGTTATGTTTCCTGTTGCCCTGTCGTAACCGAATCCCACCAGGTTCCACTCTCCCGGTTTGAGCAGGGCCGGTTTGGTGACGTAGTGCATGCCGCCGAGGTATCCCCTGTATCCCTGTCCCTTGTAATTGCCGAGGGCGATGGATATCTCCAGCCCGTTTCCTTTTCGGGTATAGAGCGCATATGGATTTCGCCAGGCCCGGCCGATCAGCGATTCCATCCGGGTTACGTTTTCAGGGGGTTTGATCCACATGAGGAGCGTGATCGCTTCCAGCTGCTCATAGGCCGGATTTCTTCCGCAATGGACAACATCGTCAGTACCGTCGAATTTCAAGGCTGTCCTTCCACTATCCTTTGTCCATTCAGCACCTGATATTGTGCCTGCGTTCCCCAAACCCGTGGTTTCATAGGCAGTGCCCCCTCCGCCTTTGTCAAACTGCCAGTGACTTACAAGGCCGAGAGGTCTTAGAGTGAACTCAGCATGATATGTCGGACTTTTCCAGAGGCTCTCCTGGTCGATGAAGAAATAGGCGGATTCGTATCCTTTTTTGACAATTCTCAATACTGCCCGTTTATATTTGCCCTTGCGGTCAACTGCTCTTGAATCGGGTATATGTCCCCGGGCCCTGAAGTTTGCACTTTTTCCTTCTGCATTGGACATAGTGCCCCTTGACAGAGCCGGGCTTTCGTTCGAACTTTCGATATCCCTCCATCTGTAACCAGGATTGCCCGGTGGTGGCACGTATTTTGGATGTCGGGCGTACGGATCCCGGTATTGAACACGGGCTCCTGACACGGGCTTTGTGTCCGCGGCATCCGTTATCTTCAGACTGAGAGTAACATTGCGTTTCGGTCTGAGGAGTATGTTTGTAGAGCATGTGGGTATACTGTCCTGCTTCCGGAAGAGGGGCACAAAGTACTCGGGTTCATAACCGTCTTTTATGACGCGGAAAGAGCATGGGGGGATCATCCTTTTGCCTTGGAGAGAATATGCGTGCACCCTTCCGGTTGCCGCAACATTGGCCTTGCATTCACGTTTCCCGCATCTGTGCATGCTGAGTTTCCCTTTGGATACGGCCTTTTTGTTTGCTTCAGCAGTATGGAATTCGTGCCATTTCCCTGCCCACCAGTATTCAACTCGCGCGCCTGCTACAGGTTTACTGTCTTCTGCTTTAAGCACAGCAAGAAGCAACCGGATTTCGGTATATTCCTGCGGCAGCTTTTCCGCTCCTGCAGCGAAACAGCAAAGAACAGACAATAATACAAGAGCCGGTTTCAAACATATCTGCTTTGTATCTGATTTCAATTCTATTTCTCCTTCAGACTCAAGTCCAAGACAAGGACATCGAACGATTTCATCCGGAAGGTCCATGGCTTGCCGACCTTCAGCGTTCGGGGTTCAGTCCGCTCTTCGGGATATATCCACTTGACCTCGGCACGCTTATACTTCGGATCGAAGCCGCAGATTCGGGCGTCCAGCGTAAAAGAAACGGGTTGCGAGCCCAGTTCGGCCACAGCGAACCCGACACTCTTATGTATGCCTCCTGAGCCACGGTTGTTGTGCACCAGAACGGCTATGAGGTTTTCCTCGCCATATCGCAGATGTTTTGCGACGTCGAAGTCGAATGGCGCTTTGCGGTGACGACCCTTGTTTCCGACCTTCGCACCGTTCACGTAGGCCACGCAGGTGTCGGCGACGCCGTCGAATTGGAGGCGGACCGGTTTGCCCTTCCACTCGACCGGGACCTTGAAACGGGAGCGATAGGCGATGTGTTCTTCTGAAAATGGCCGTTTACCGTCGCCGGGCAGGTTTACGGTCTGCCAACTGGCGTCATCGAAGTCGGGCCGGACGAACTCTGCCGGGATCTGGTCGCGCTCTGCCGTGCGCAGGACCTTCCAGCCTTTGCTGAGTTCGGCGATCTTCCGCATGCTGAGGTTGCGCACAAACAGGATGCAGCGGTCGTCTTTCGAGTGCGCGTACCCGTATGGTTCGAGCTTGGTTGCATCGCCGAGTATGAAGCGCGTGCTGTAGGCCAGCACGTCTGCGTTCTTCCTGGCCCACTTGATGGTCTCGGCCAGAAAAGCCCATTCCCCGTCGGTCAGGAGCGAGGGGGTGATGTAGAGCTCCCACATCATGAGGCCCCGGCCGAAATACATAAGCACGTAGTGCTCCCACTCTTCAATCGGACGGTTCTTCCAGTCGTAACGGTAATTTCCCTTGATGATGCCGCAAGTCATGATGGCGTTGGGCGGGAACTGGCAGCGGCCCGGCCCGAAGACGCGCCGCATCTGCTCTGCACGGTATGTAATCGCCTGTTCGCGTGGCGGCCCCAAACCGCTTTGACTGGTGTCATGGCCGCCGAAAAACACGCTGTCGCACCCCATCAGCCACCATGGGTTCAGGCCCATGCCGGTGGTGTAATTCAGGAAGACCTCCCTGTTCAACCCCTTCACATATCTCATACAGCGGAACGTGCCTTCGACCTGGTTCTCAACGGACGCGCCGCCCGCTACCCGGTGGCCGTGATCAGGATTGCTGCAGAGAAAGCTGTTGAAGTCGTGCTTAAAGTAGTTGATGTTGAGGTCACTGATGAAATGCTTCAGCCGGGCCTTGAGCGCTGTGGTGTACTTTTCGCCGAGCAGGCAGTAAGCCCCGTAGCCGTCAGTGGTGGCCACCTCGTAACCATGCTTACGGCCCCACTCCTTGTTCAGGCCCGAGCGACGACCACTGATCGGCATCCATAACCCCAGGTGACAGCCGGGCAGCTCCTTCTCGACCGTTTCACGGAGTTTGTCCAATCCGTCCGGGAATCGGGTCTCGTAAATGCTGTCTTTGTTCTGCCAGCCGTCATCGACCACGAAGCTGTCAAGGGTCACACCGTGTTTCTTCACCAACCTGTCGCGAAAACCGGTGATCGTTTTCTTGTACGCCTCAAATTTCGCCCCGCGAATATCGTACCACGAGTTGTACACGAGGATCGGCCTCGGCGGTGATAACCGTATCGTCGGCACATAGCGTTCAACAAACCAGTTGGCAACCTCGCCGCGGGGGGCCGCACCCCACACGGCGCTTTTCGACCGAAAGCCCTGCTTGACGTCCCAGGCCGGCCAGTGGGTGCAGAGCAGGGCCGATCTTCGCCATGGGTAACCTGACCGGGGCCACTCCAGCCCGTAGAACGTGTCCCCGATGTAGAGCGGCTGGTTCCGCCGTACCCCGTGGGAGGGCTTTGTGCCCCGGGGGAAGTCCAGGGACTCAACGCTCAGCAAGGCTACCGGAAGCTTCGTTTCCGCCGGCGGGTCGATCTCGATCCACTTGCGACCGAAGAAGTCCTTATCCTTGAGTTCGTAAACCGCGCGCAGTACCGTTCCCGGCAGTCGTTGGCTGGAGAGCGTGACCGTCAGGCGCGTGCCGCCTTCGGTCTCTTCGCGCTTGGCGCCGGTGACCCTGCAATCGGCCGCAATGACGGGTTTCTCTGCTCCGTCCAGGACGATCTCGAATTCGTGCCCCTTCAGCTTGTACTCCTTGCCCGCCAGGCGGTTCTTGATGGCTTTGGTGCCCAACACGCCGTCAGCCCAGGAAATCGTGCGCGAGACGCCCCTGTTAGCCAGCGTGCACTCTGTGCCGGCATCTCCGGCGTCAAGAAGTGCAGTAGCACTGAACAGAATGCCAAGGGCAATGACTGGAAACGGTCGCCATCTGATCATTTTTCTCTCCTTTGCGATGAGTTGATTGAGTAATCACTTGTTGCCGAAACAGTACACAAACCCGTCATCCGAACCAATATAAAGCTTCCTGCCCGCAATCGCCGGCCCGTCCGGGGAAGGCGATTGCTACCCAGGTTCCGGCTTTCAGCACGCCTCCCGCTCATTTCTTTTTGGCCTTGATCCTCTTGCGCTCCGCCTCGACCTTCTTCTTCCAGTACGTCAACTTGAAGTGGCGCTTCCAATAGGCCACATAGCGATCTACCTGGCGGAGGCCGGCCAGTTCCTCGGTAATTTTCGCGAGCTGTTTGTTCACCTTGTCCCCGGCCGCGGCCAGCATCTTTTCCGCGGCTTCCATCTTGCCGGCCTTGACCAGTTCGTAGACATCGCGGCCCAACCCCGGTTCCTTCACTCCCACGGAGAGGGTGTACTCGGGGAACTCGAGTTGCGTCATGGCCCGGCCGTAACGTATTGTGGCGCGTATGGGCTCGAGGTAGAACTCCTCCAGCCGGGCGGGCTCCAGCATGCCCTCAACCGGGGCACGGACCTCCATCTGCTTAAGCAGTGCATCCATCTCGTCCAGGAGCTTGAGCGCCTGGGGCCGGTTCTTGGGGTCCTTCAGGCAGCGCGGTACGAAAGTGTGTCGGTGGAGGAAGAGGGCTTCCAGTGCACGCAGCTTGTTGTCAAATGCCCTGGCCGCTTCGGCCTGGGCCGGGCCGAAGATACGGGAGTAGATCGCCTGCCGGACCTGGCCCCAGTCGTAGCTCTCGGGGTTCCAGGACCAGTAGCCCAGGGTCTCGTGCATGTACTCCGGCTGCCCGCCGCCGGGGGTTATGTTGCACTGGAACACCGCTGCGATCGCCTCCCTGGCCTTGCGGAGGTCCTCCGGCTTGGGTTTGTGCCAGCCGAGCGAGATGGGCACCAGACCGAAATAGACCCTCCGTTTGTCGACCCGGTGGCTGTGTCCCTTGTAGTAGGCGTGCAGCAGGCCGGCTTGGTAGCGCGGCCAGTTGTGCCACCAGCCGTACTTGCCCTCGGCCAGCCCGGCCTCGGTTGCCAGTTTGTGCAGCCTCTCGGTGGGGGGACGGGTAATGTAGTAGAGGGCCTTGTCCAGGCCGGGCACCTTGGAGATGAAGTTCTTGTGCCCGCCTTTGCCATCGAATGCACCGTAGCTTCCGGTGACCATCTTACCTTCCAACTTGACTGCATACTGAGGGGGCGTGTGGGCCACCTGCCGGCCGGTCATCCCGTGCTTCCTGGCCAGGGCCATGAGCATGTTGGCGGTCTTCGCCGGATCCTGGCCGCCGCCGCAGTCGTCATAGCCGATCCACATGCGGTCCGCGCCCAGTTTGAAGAGTTTCTCATATTCTGCAGTGACCTTTGCCAGGTGGTCTTTGCTCTCGGCTCCGGCCAAGACATGCGCGTAGATGATTAGCCCCCGGCGATGGGCCTCGCGAGCCGAACGCACGAACTCCTTGTAGGCCTCCTCGGTCATCGGGCGCACGCCCTTTAAACGCTCGGACTTTGCGACAGAGACATAGAAGAACATGGGGTAGCGGGTGTCGATGAAGTTCAGCCTGGCGCGTATCCGTACGTCGTGGTCCGGATCGCCCTCTCCCCACTCCTTGTCCAGGGTGGGCTGGGTTCCCCGCCAGGGAATGCTGGCCCAGTCGCGAACGCTGGCCCGGATCAACTCAACTCCTCCGGCTTCCTTCCGGAAGAGCTGGAACAGCGTATCCGCGCCGTAGATCACTGCGCGGCTGTTGATCCCGCCGACAAGGGCTATCTTGACATCGCCTTCCTGGAATGTCTCTATCACGTAGCCGTCCAGCCCGGGCTTGTCATAATCGGCATACTCCCTGCCCCCCAGTTCGTCTACATCCAAGCGCAGGTTCTTCTCCTTCGTGTACTTAGCCACCAGGGGGTTACCCTTCCGCGTGCCCAAGGCCAGGACCACCGACTTGCCCGCAGGCACCGAGTTGCCCCTGATCACCGGGAGTTCGATCTTAAACTTGCGCTTGAGGTTCCGGGCCAGGCGCTCGGCCGCGTAGCGTTCCGGCTCGGTCGCCGCAATTCCCACTTGGATGGCACAGTCCTTTGCCGCGGGCAGGACCCAGACGCCTGCCGATTTAATCTCCTTGGGAATTGGGCATACTTCCGGGACCTTTATGCCAGTACCAGCTGCGCGAAGTTCGGTCAAAAATCCTGTGTTAATCAACGTTACGACAGTCAAAGCAACCATCATGATCTTCATCTTTGCCCACAATACTGTTCTCATGATGTCCTCTTTAATTTCCAAAGCAATAAATGAACCCGTCATCAGACCCGATATAGAGCTTTCCTCCGGCAATCGCCGGGCTGGACCGCACTTTGTCTCCCGTCTTGAATTTCCAGACCACCTCACCTGTCTTGAGGTCCCAGGCATACACGTGTCCGTCGTCAGAGCCGGCGAAGATACATCCATTGGCAATGGCCGGAGCGGTGTTTACAAAGCCTTCGGGGCCCTTGAATTCCTGAAGCGGTTTGAAAACCTTCCAGGATGCCTTGCCGCCCGCACCGCCCCAGGGTCCTTTTTTCCTGTTCGGGGTTCTGCAGGGAAACTTGTCCTCCTGGGTTCCGCCTGTCTTGAGATCAAATACACCGATTCCCCAGCCGCCGCCTTTGTATACCTTTCCATCAAGTACAGCCACAGGGCTGTGATAGTTGGAGTTACCCTGGGTGATACCCTTTTTAAGGAAGTTGCCCCAGATCCCCACGTGTCCGTACCTGCCTTCCCACTTGACATGGCCTGTGGAAGTATCCACGCAAAAAACCTGCGGGCCGGTTGTCAGTACAGCAGTTCCTGAGCCTTTGACAATAGTCGCATCCCCGCGGACACTGGTGTAGGGGTAATACGCGCACGTAACTGAGTGGGAGCTGTAATAGGCTGTGCTGCCGTCCGGCTTCCTGTAGATCGCAGGACCCCCCATAACGCCCATGACCATTTTCTTTGTCTTTTCAATTGTGCCGCCCTTGAGAAGGAGCTGTCCGTTCTTCGCGTCCACTACAGTGTGTGTGCCATACGAGAAGTGCACCCGTCCGTTTTCAAGACACGGCGAGCCGGCTATGCCGAATGCCATCTCGCACATTTCGCTGATATCCTTCTCACCCTTTTTCCATATCTGCTTGCCGGTTGCGGCATCCAGCGCGTAGAGAAAGCCGAAACAGGGCTCAGCATCCTCTCCCAGGCCGGTACCAACGTAGAGTACGCCTTTGGCAACCACAGGTGATGAACGTACCACTCCGGGATTTGGTACTGGCTTGCCGTTAAAGCAGAGAGGCCGGAAGGAGCGGGTAGGGGACAGCCTTTCATACATCTTCTTGTCGCTCTTGATACTATCCCACCATTCCAGGTACTTGTCCTCTTTCCATACTTTGCATGCCTGGAGCAAACCCGGTGTACGCGGAGCGGTCGTGGCTGTCTTGTATGCCCAGCACAATTTCCCGGTATTTGTGTCAAGTGCATAGACTTTGCCGTCATCGCATCCAAAATAGACACCGCTTCCCGCAACACAGGGCGAGGACTGTACTTCGTCGTCAGTGAAGAACTGCCACTTAACCTTGCCGCTTGCAGCGTCCAGGGCATAAAACTTATATGAAGATGATCCCACAAAGACAGAGCCGCCTGCCACAGCACAGGAACTCCGCACCTTGCCGCCAGTGTCAGCCTTCCACAGGAGCTTAAACGGCGGCTTGATGGCCTTGTCAGGAGATACGCCTGTGCGCTGCGCATCATAATGAAACATGGGCCAGTCGGACGAGTGACGAGTGTCGGGTGGCGAGTGTCGAGTGGGAGGCAAGGAATTTTTCATCGTAAGTATGTCGCCTTTGGGGATGGGTGTGTTTTTGCTGTCTGAGACAAAGGCCTGAACCCTGAACGCTGTATTGGGCTGAAACAGCATTGATCGTGCGGCAAGAGGCGTGGCGCACATGTCACCGCCGTTTCGGTAGTGAGAGAGGAACCTGCCTGTATGAAGATCCACAACCAGCAGATTTCTGCCCATGCTCTTGTAGACAGCATTGCCTGCTGGAAGGGGCAGGGCGCACTTTCCACGGCATATAAAGTTGTCCACAAATACCCATGCAATCTCACCGGTCTTGCGGTTCCTGGCATGGACGATCTGCTCATGACCCGTATACTCGCCTCCGCCGTGGGCCGATCCGCCGAAGACGTAAGGAAAGGTCTCCTTTGCGATAACGCTTTTTTTAAGTGTCTTTCTTGGCGTCACCTTTTTTCCGGTATACGCGTCAAGAGGTATGAAGTTCATGATTCTGTCCTTGACAACCTCCCCCTGTTCATCTATGAAGAGTGTGGCAGTTATATCTCGGCCGCCGCTGGACGGGAAATAGCATTTCTCCTGGGCTTCGCATGTGACCCAGAGCCGGGCAAGCGGAGGATTGAGGTATTTGTTGGTGGGCTCGTAGCCTTTTTTGATCAGGATAAACCCGTTTGTCGACTCAATCTTAGTGGTCTTGACGCATGGGGCATCATGCTTTTTAAACAATGCTGCTGCGTCTCCTGCCTTGATAAACACGCCTGCCTTGCCCGGCTTCATCAGCCGAAAGGCTTCGCTGAAAACTGCCTGGTCCAGCTTGATGCTATTGACCACCACCAGATCAAAGAACCAGGTGGGAAAAAGCACGTCCGATAGATTCTCAGTGCGGCAGGTGACCTGTCCGTATCTGCCGGCTTTGTCGATCTCAGGGCGCATCGCGTCCACCTGCTTCTGATCAGGATTTATAAGATATATGCGCAGCTTGCTCTTTTCGGCCAATTCGAGCGACAGGGCCGCACTGGTGTCGACAACCAGGCAGTTTCCGTGCTCTGCTCCAGTGGCTTTTATTATTGCCTTTGCGTTCTGTGGATAGAGAAGACAGGTTGCACATACCAATAAACTAACAGCAAAACAAGTCACTTTCTTTATCATCGTTTTCTCCAAATATAACAGAAGTCAGAGAACAGAGGTCAGAGGACAGAGGAAAATCAAAAAATCCTTAACTTTGAACCTTGAATCCTGAACATTAAACCCCATTCATCGCAAATCCTAATACTTTCGACCGGGCAGACACACGGGTCTGCCCCTACATGCTACTAATTACTACTTACTTCCTTCATATATCTTTTTCACTTCTTCCTCGCTCAACGCATAGTTATACATCCTTACATCATCCATCAGTCCCTTAAAATGTGTCATGCCGTCAAAGCATCCGATAGAGAGGGGCTGACTGCTGGGTGAACACAGGTAGGCTCCGCCCTGCCGAGTATTGCTCTTGGCAGCGATCTTTCCGTTGTGGAAGATCTGGAGGATCTTTGATTCCCTGTCATAGCTGAATCCGACCATATTCCACTGCCCGGGCAGGATTATACCGGACTTGGTGCAATATAAAGAGCCGCCGACAACGTCTGTGTACCAGCCGTGCCCCTTGTAATTACCGAGGAATATAGAGACCTCAAGGCCGTTGCCCTTGCGGGTGTAGAGCCCGAAAGGATTGCGCCAGGCACGGCCGATTACCGATTCCATCCGCATTATATCTTTTTGAGGCTTGATCCAGAGCAGCACAGTGATGGCTTCAACCTGCTCATAAACAGGACTGGTGCCGAAGTCCACACTGTCATCCTCCCCGTCGAATTTGAGCGCGGTCCTGCTCCCATCTTTGTGCCACTCTGCGCCGGATATCCTGCCCGGATTGCTCAGGCCTGTATTCTCAGAAACTGTTTTACCTGTTCCCTTTTCAATAGGCCAGTGGCTTATGCAGCCTAAAGGCCTCAAGCTTATTTCAGCGCGGCGTGATGGATCTTTCCAGAGCCTATCCCGATCAGCAAGAAAATGTTTGTTCTCGAATCCCTCCCGGACTATCCTGAAGATCACATTCTGCTCGCGCCTTTCCGCGAACCTGGGGTCGGGTACGTGTCCTTTGTAAACAAAGTTGGCTTTGTTTCCATTGTTCCCGGCATACGTATTCGAGGACAGGATACGGGTGCCGTCTGCACGTGTTAGATCACGCCATAATGCAGGTTCCCATCGCGGGGACGAAGCATACAAATCATAGTACTGAACATGGGCACCTGCAACAGGCTTTGTGTCCCTTGCATTAGTGATATTAAGGCTGACTGTTACAATACGTTCGGGCTTGAGCAGTATCTGCTGATAATGGAAGAATTTACCGTCCCTGCTCTGTAGGCCTCGGCGCGGTGCAAAGTATCCGGGCTCACAGCCTTTTTTCATGACCCGGAATTTTGTTGGCGGATACGGAGTTTTCCCCCTGGAGAGATACTTCGCGCCCACCTTGCCTGTTACCGAATAATTGATCTTGTACTGCTTTTTTTTGTGTATGTCAATCTCCCGCGTTGTGAACTTCAGGGAGGATACAGCCTGCTTGTCTCCCTCTGCAGGACGCAGCTCGATCCACGTGCCCTTCCATGAATATTCGACCCGTGCACCTGCTACGGGTGTTTTGTCTGTTTCCTTTAGAATACTCAAAAGCAGCTGGACCGTCGCGGTTTTCTGCGGAAGCTTTTCTGCTCCCGGAATCAATCCGCAGAAGACAACACAGAGAATAGCGAGCCCGGCAACAGCTTTTTTCGGAATAGACATATTTTTCTCCTTTATCTATCAATCCTTTTCAGCACTTCACAGGCTGCATACCGTACCATGTAGTCGTCATCGTTTAAAACATTTTTGAGAGCGGATTCCGCTTTGTTCGCTTCTGTTCCGAGCCGGCCAAGGGACCAGACAGCCTCTCTTCTGACTTCAGCGTCCTTGTCGCTCAGGGCACTGATAAGTTCCGGAACAGTGCCCTTGCCGACATTGCCCATTGCGCGAGCTGCGTACGTGCGAACATACGTGTCATTGCCTGAGAGCGCTTTTGTCAACACAGGTATGGCTGCCTTACCGATGTTCCCAAGGGAAAGGGCAGCTGCGCGTTTGACTTCCCGCCGGCTGTCACTCAAAGCCTTCTTGAGCGCGGCAACGGCTGTCTCGGACGGACCGGCCTTGCCCAGTGCCCTGGCCGCCTTATGGCGTACGCCGAAATGCTCGTCGTCCAGGGCCTTTACCAAGGCATCCAGGACCTTCTGATCTTTGGGGTTCACGTCCACCAGGGCAGGAATCACCGAAGAACGGACCAGGGGGTTTGAGTTTTGCAGGGACTTGATCAGCGCAGGTATGGCCGGCTTTGCACGTTCACCTATCAAACCGAGCGCGTGAGCTGCGTTGGCCTGCGCCTCAGGCTCTGATTTTTCCAGGATCTTGACCAAACCCGGCACAGCCGGCTTGCCGATATTGCTCAGCGCTTCAGCGGAAAAGAGGCCTTGTCGTCCTCCTGTAAGCGCCCTGAGGAGTTCAGGCATGGCAGGCTCTGCAGATGTACCCACACGGCTCAGAATCCAGACAGCGATATCCGGCGCTCGGGTGAACTTCTTTTCGCGCAACATCTTTACAAGCAGGGGCACAGCCTCCTTTGCCTGTTCACCGTCTAATCCGATCCGGCCTATGGCCCAGGCAATAAATCCGTAAGGACAATACGACCACTTTCCTCTTTTCGTGTTATGCTCTGCGCGCAGGGTTTTTATCAGATCAGGTACGGCGTCTTTGGCTGCCGGGCCGATTGCACCCAGTGCCCAGGCAGCGAACGCCACGCCTCGCGGATCGTCCTTGCCGTTGCCAAGCTGCTTGACCAGTTCGGGCACAGCCGGGATGGCCTTTTCGCCCATTCGACTGAGCTGCTGGACCGCAAACCAGGCTGCGTGAGTTCGGGTGCCTTTTTTCATGCTCTGTTCCTGAACAGCCTTCACCATTTCCTGTACGGTCTTATGGGGAGTCGAGGCTGGACGAAGTGCCTCGGCCGGCTTGTCCCAGGGCTTTGCCGGTTCGGTGTTGAGCCTGTATTCGGTAAGCGCTTCTGCGATCTTTGTGTCTGCCAGTTCGTTGATGTAATACTCGATGTAGGTATATCCCTTGTGACGGTCGCCGGGTGATGCACCCGCCGGTACTGTCCTGCTGCAGTCCTTGGGATCGTTGGGATCGAGGCTGTGTTTCTTTTCCCACTTGTCCGGCATGCCGTCGGAGTCAGTGTCCTTTGGCGGAGTGCCGGGTTTAAGTCCTTCCATGATTCCGCCTTCAGGCACATTCGCACCCCAGGTACCTGTCCCTGTCCGGGCCTCGGCAATGGTTCGCTTGCCTACCGCATCCCGGGGAAGGCATCCGGCGTGGGCAAGTATCAGTTCACGGGTCTCTTCAGCCGTATGTGTCCTTAAATTGGATGTGGGCCAGGGCTTGTCCGGCAGCATCTTGACTTTGGAACCTGTATACTTTTCCATTCCCGCGTATCCATCGATGGCAAAGTAATCCCCGTCAAAATAGTGGACCTTTCGATAGCTTCCCCCGTTTTCGGGTACCTGGCCTACAGACGAGGCAGGCCATGGCGGCATGTAAGCGCGCACCGCGGATATGATTCCACCGGGACCCATGCTGTAGAAATTGCCCATCCAATTGATGGTGCGCCGTTTTTCTGTGTCTGTTTCAATGTCGCCGGCGCTGATGGTTAGTCTGTCATTCCGCCATGTGGTCCTTGAATTGTGGATGAGATTATTGCTGAACTCCCCGCTGTCAGGACCATAGAGAGGACAGCGTCCCATGTGGTTGGCCAGCAGACAGTGGTGCCAGCTGAAATTAACCGTTTTTGTGCGTCCGTAGCGCTTGACAAACGTGGCAAAGGCATGGGGCTCGTCCCCGCCTTCAAGGTAGATGTCTGTTTCCTCGATTGCGCACCACTGGTATGTTCTGTAGGACTGGCTTTTGAATGCCCAGCTTCCGTTAAAGGCCTGATCAGCAGCCCAGGCGCCTGACACGTGATCCACGATAGTGCGTGTGGAGCCGCTTATGGTGCAGTTGGCATTGCCGTGGTCACTTATGGGCCTGCTCCTCAGGAAACGGATTATGACGTTGTCGATCGGACCCTTGGGCTGGGGCGGCTGTTTGTCCGTACTGTCGGGCCTGGCCAGTGAAATTTCGCCGTCAATGGTGATACCTGCACCCGGGGCTGTCTGACCTGCAATCGTAATGTTGTTGCGTCTGACGGCAAGCCAGCGTTTCCCCTTGCTGGTGTTCGGGGGTTTAATCACTCCGCTTACATCAAATACTACTATCCGAGGACCTATCTGGCTGCAGGCCCACTGAAGGCTGCCCGGCCCCTTTGAGTTTAAATTAGTAACGTGGATGACCTTGCCGCCGCGTCCGCCGGTCGCAATGGCTCCGTAACCTTCAGCCCCGGGAAAAGCGGGGAGGGAGGTTTTTCCCTCTTCAGTGTATGCGGCAGATGCTGCTGTAAGCAGGGTGAGCAACATGGCTGTTATCCTACAGAAATTATGCATGTCCAGTCTCCTTTTGCAAAGGAATGTTCGCTTGCATTGCTGATTGCACCTTGCAGCGGACCGTTGTATCAAGAACCCTCTCAGTTTCCAAGCCGTGCATTCCGGACGACTCGTTCTCTGCACTGCCTGCACAAACCTGTTCGATATGGCGTATCAGTCCGAGATGGGGTGCGGGATATTTTTCAAATGTAAAGTCTTCCATGCCTTCGTCCGTGTGAAGGCTGAATGCGTGTCCGTCAAGAGGATCCGCAGTCAGAGTACCGCAAGTACCAGAAATAACGAACCGGTCCGCGGCCCGGCCCGAATGGAAATCGCCGGTTACTACGCACTGGGTACCGGATGCGAATTTGAGGCAGACGGACGCGGTTTCCTCGACATGCTTTTCAGGATGGAACGTGGTTGTTACTCCATAGACTTCTTTAACGCTGCCGAGAAGAAACGTTGCAGCATCAATCCGGTGTGAAACCAGGTCGACAAAATAACCGCCGCCGCTGATCTTTGGGGTCTCCTTCCAGGATTTCCCCCACGAAGAGACGTCAGCCGCCATGTCGATGAATGCCTGGACAGGGGTGCCGATCCTGTTGGTGCGGATGAGTTCCCTCATTTTCTGCACATGAGGATGGAACCGCCTGTAGTAGGCAACAAAAAGGGACACACCTGCTGATTCGCAGGCTGATACCATCTTTTGACCCTGTTCCGTGCTGAGCCCCATGGGCTTTTCCACAAGAACATGTTTGCCCGCATCCGCCGCAGCGAGTACGTATTCCAGGTGCGCATTCGGCGGAGTCGCGACGTATACGATATCCACCTCCGGGTTCCTGATCACTTCAGATGGGTCGGTTGTCCAGGACCTGATGCTGTTTTTTTCCGCGTATTCCTGCGCCTTTTCTGCATTACGCCTCATAACAGCAACGATCCTGCTCCTGCCGGCCTGCAGAATAGACGGGCCGCTTTTATGCTGCACCACATCCCCGCACCCGATAATACCCCATCTCAACACATCAGCCATTTTGAGTATCTCCTGCAAACCGGGATGCGCATTCCTCCATGCTTACAAAGCCGGCTCCGTATTCGTCCCGCATCAGGGTAATGATCTCTTCGAGCCGGTTAATGCTCTCCGGGTCCACTTCGAGCTTTCCGGGAGCGACCACCTCATACGGATGAAAAATGAAGCAGAGCTCAGTCGTGCTGAGGCCGAGCTGACGCGATCCGGATATCCATGTGTCCGCAGTATCCCGGCTGAACCTCGGCCAGAAGTCTGCGGTCAGGGTTGCTTTAAGAGTAGGAATCTGTAGCAGAGGTCCGTTGTTTTCCCTGTAATCGTTGATCGTGTCCGGGCCGTGCCTGTATGGAAGAATGCCGACAGGTATGTCCGTATTGTCGAAACTCAGCTCCCCGGTATGGTTGTCGTGGCATGTTCCCGGCCCTACGTCCGAGGAGACTGTATACCCGAGATCCACCAGGGCCCGGTAGGCCTCCGGATGCTGAAAACAGCACCCGAACCTGTGGCATGTCAGGGGGAGAGAGTAGCCGTTCTCCTCCAGCCAGGCACGAATACTTTTGTGTGATCTTGAACAGAAATCGTATATCGGACCATATTCCCATGTGCCCCGCAGGAAGTCTATATGGTCGTGAACGCCAATGGTGTCGCCGCGTCTGATCGCCTCTTTGAGAAATTCCGGATGTGACCGTGTGATAGCAAAATCGTTTTCATTGAGAAACCATGTCACATGCCCCCCGATGCCGTGCCTGTCGAACACATCCAGCAGTGCACACAGGCTTTCGTTCCGCGTGACTACTGAACTCACCCTCAGGTCACAGTCGATCGTTATAAGGAAAAGAATATCTTTCATACCTTCTGTTCTTCCAGTTTATGCATGTTTTTGACGACTTTCCTGATTGCTTCAGCTGCCTGCACCATGTCTTCTTCACATGCAGGGGGATGGACTTTCAGTTCCACCAGCCGGCGATCAGCATAGTCTTCGGCAACAGGACACACGCCGTCATCATAGGAGGGGTGTTCATTCTCAGGAGCATCATAGAGCGGCCATAGCCAGGGGCATCCCCTGGCAGGGGAGGTGTCAGGATGAAAATTCGGATGCCGGTGCACGGGTGCATAGGAGGGTGCGAGAGGGATCCCCTCGGCCTTGACCGCGGCAACGAATTCGTTACGAACATCACCGAGGATCTCAGGATCGTATTCCATGAGAAGGCTGTAATATACACCAACGGTATCCTGGACCGGTTCGCGCACTCGTATTCCGTGAATCCCTTCAAGTTCTGTTTTCATGATAGCTGCGTTTTTCCGGCGTATTTCATTGAAAGAGTCGAGTTCGGAAAGCCGCACCTGTCCTATAGCAGCTGCGGTTTCGGTCATGCGGTAGTTGTAGCTCAGTTCATTGTGCCCGAACGTGCGCATCTGCCGGACAGCTTGTGCATAGTCCGGATTACCGGTCACAAGCATACCGCCGTCACCAGTGCACAGGTTTTTTTTCTGCTGGAGGCTGAATATGCCCATATCACCGATCGTGCCGATATTTCTGCTGTGGTAGACTGCGCCGTGGGCGTGGGAGCAGTCCTCGATCACCACCAGGTCATGCTTTCGGGCAACCGTCATGAGTCCGTCCATGTCCATGGGATACCCGCACAGGCAGACCGGGATGACCGCCCTGGTGCGGGAAGTAATCCTGGCCTCAACACTTTTCGGGTCAAGTCCAAGCGTATCCGGTTCGCTGTCTGCGAAGACCGGTACAGCATTCTGCATCATCACAGCAGTTGCCGTGGCCATGAATGTGAGTGTGGGGACGATCACTTCATGGTTTACTCCGACTCCGGCTGCAGCAAGAGCGAGGTGGAGGGCCTGTGTGCCGTTGCCCAGGCCTACGGCATGGGGGGTGCCGATCCATGCGGCGAATGCATCCTCAAATGCTTCCACCTGCCCCGCCCCCGAAGGGTTGTGGTGTGCTACCAGCCAGTTGGTGTCAAGCACCTCATTGACCGCTTCTTTTTCCTTGTCTCCGAAGACCGGGTATCTGGGCCAGGGTGATGTGCGTACAAGCCTGCCGCCATTGATTGCCAGTTCATTCATAGTTAATTTCCCACCTTTCCAGCCGCCTCTGCAACTGTTGCATACAGGGCACGGGAGAGGGATGATATCTCCGACGGCTGTGCGGGGATGACCTTGGGGTATCCCCGCATAGCAGCCCTGACGCGGTCATCAAGCATATCCTGTGCTTTCAGTGCAAAGTCCTGCCCGACCTTTTTTCTTGTATTCGGGTCGAGAAGTATTTTTTCTAAAAAGATCCTCGCTTCGATTTCCTGCAGGTTCTCACGGAGCATTTCTGAACGGTACGTGGCAACCGGCCCGTTTTTCCCGGGGCCGAGAATAGCATTCCCGCAGCAGCGGATGGCCAGCTGCCCCCAGGCTGTTTCAGGATATCTGCCGGCAAGGATCTTCTTTCTTTTTCCTTTTCCGAGCACAGGCCAGAAATCAGCTCCTGTACGGCCGAAACCGCACAAACCCGCATCTTCGGGTTCAGACTTTGCAGCAGCCATCAGTTTGCTCGTATAATTCTGTTCGATTACCAGCCGTCCGCATGGGGCTCTCCTTGTCTGTACGCGTATAATCTTTGTCTTCCATCCGTATCCCCTGGTCTTGAGCTGTCTGTGCTTGCCCAGCAGTTCAGGGTCTTTGCGATGGGCTTTTCCGCCCCAGGCAGAAGCGATATACCCGGTTTTATACGTCTTTCCCTTTCCTTTTCCCCATTTCCTTCCGCTGATAGGCTGGTCACTCTGGTTTCCGATTTCATATTTTGTTGCATGCGAGTGGAAAATCCACTTGATGCCCGAGTTTCCCGAAGCTTTGTCGAGGTCTTCAAGCGCGGTGTCTGTAGGCGTATAGTCACCTGCAATTCCGAACATCAGTGCCTTTTCCATTCCGTGCTTTTTAAGAATGTTCCTCATGCCTTGCACTACAGGCTTCCACAATTCCACGCATTCAGGTGTTCCCCATTTCGGTCCTTCCACATTGGTAAGGGTCCCGGTCTTCGGGTCTTTAACAGTGAGCAGTATTGTGCGGTCCCCACGGGGCCCGTATCCGGCGTAGTTGCCGGAGGACCATGGTGAACGCCATATATACAGTCCTACAACGGGTATTTTACCCTGGTGCCTGATCGCTGAATCAAGGTACTTTTCCGCAATGCTGAAATCCGGCTTGAATCTCCCGTCCGGCGACCTTGTGTAGTGTATCATGCTCTGTTCATTGCCGAAATGAGTTTTGTACTGGGCAGTGACGTACACTGTTTTATTGCCGATTTCACCGAGCAGTTTGAATGACCTGTCGATCAGTTCCCAGTGTTTTTCGGACCACATGGGCACGTTGTAATACATGGACAGGGTATCGGGTGACTGCATTATTCCCATGAACGCGGAGAATTCCTGCGGATCCGGGAGCGTCCAGTCCGTTACCCTGAGCTTCACAGGAACGTCTGCACGGTCACTGCCTTTACATCCAACTGTGACAGTCCCGGTGTAATCACCGGCTTGTGTGTCAGGGGGAACGTTGACAGTAACAAGCACGGGCTGAATCGCACCATTCTGTGATATGCAGGGGATTTCTTCAGGCGGCGTCTCTTCCAGGCTGTCAAAGTACTCGGGACCGTACTTTCCTCCGTCAAATACAGCATATCGGAGCTGTACAGCTTCTGACGGGATTGTGCCTGGACCTTTCAGCGAGGAGGGCTTTGCCCTAAGGCCCTGTATAGGCCGGTCCGAAGAGACGATAATCTGGCCGGAGAATCCCCCGTTGCGTACGCCGCATATTCTGAGGGGCTGGAGACGATCGTACGGATCAGGCCGGACAGAGGCTGATATCGTCTGGAACACGGGCATTGTCCAGACGCGGAATCCCCCGTTTTTTCCAGTGCCCCTTTGAAATAAAGCCGCTCTGTTCTTTTGTGCGGTCAACCGTATGTCGGTCAGGCCTATCCGCGGCCACCAGCAGTAGTTCCTGGCAAATGGGGGATGGTCACCGTATCTGCTCCCCTTGACCTTTCCGCTCAGAGCATACGCTTCTAAGAAGGGAGACCTGTGAAGTTCGAGTGCGATTATGTTTATCCCTTTTCTAAGCATCGAGGCAGGTACGTTGACACCGGACAGGTGACGCACACGGGCTTTGATCGCTTCCCGGGTCTTGGGGTCATTCTTCATGTCCTGCGGATTCAGTACATAGCCGTCCTCTGTAAAATACGCTTCAGCAGGATAGTCCAGGGCAGGTGTCAGCATTTCTGTTTTTCCCTGGGGCATGCTGCTGCGTGCAGCCTCCTTACCGTTCATATAAACAATAATACCTCCCAGATAGGATACTGAGAGGTCAAGGTCGCCTGTCCGGGCCGGGTCTTCGACCCAGAACTTTCCCCGAAGGCAGATAAGCGGTATGCTTTTATATCCCCTTCTTCTGCTTCCGTAGGGCCCGGATGCGAAAGGCCCTTTCTGCCTGGTCCATTCACTGTCATTAAAGTCCGGTTTGAACCAGTCTTCAGGGGGAAGGGGTGCTGCCTGGCTTCTGTGATGGGATATTAAACTCCATGTACGTATACGTTTTCCGTTCACTTGTTTACTCGAGTTGCTGTGCACGTTCTCAGGATGGATCGGGAACAGCTCGTTCTTTTCATTCCGCACAAGGTCTGTTCCGTACGTTATATGACATTGCCAGAAGCTTTTTGCGTCAAGTACTGTTGTATACTGCCCATCAGCACGAACAGTGTTCGGGAGGATCAGCCACACCAGTGACACGGCAATAATAATTATATTTTTATCCATTGAAGATCTCCATCAATACGGATTTAGATGAAATTATGTGCATTTTCGGTGCCAGAACTGGCATGTGCACAGTATAAAAAAGGAGGGATTATATAACTGTTTTATTTACAATGAGATACAGAGAACCAGAAAGGAAAAAGGATGTGAAGAGGAAAAAAAGCGGGATTGCTGATCCAGTCTAAACTGTCAATAAAATGACAGTTTTCGTTTCAATTGCCTAATTGAAAATTGGCAATTGCACATCAAAAATCACTTTATCCCCATTCTCTTCATTTTTTCTATGAGTGTGGTCCGGTTGATTTTAAGCTTTTCTGCAGCTTTTGAACGGTTTCCTCCTGTCTCACTCAAAGCATTACGGATAAGGCGCACTTCCAATTCCGCCATGGCCACCGTTAACCCTTTGGGTGCGTACGGTTCTGTCTTTTTTGCATGGGCTGTTATATGTTCCGGGAGGTCATGAACCCGTATCCGGTCCTTTTTGCCTAACAGTGCAGCACGTTCGATGGTGTTCCGCAATTCGCGTCCGTTTCCGGGCCAGTCGTATCTTTCAAGGGTTTCAAGTGCTGAAGCGCTGATATGTTCAGGGGCGTCGGTATTGCCTGCCTGTATTCTGTCAAGAAAGTATTTTGCCAGTACGGAGATATCTTCCCTCCGTTCGCGAAGAGGGGGGATATCAATGGTGATCACGTTAAGCCTGTATAGAAGGTCCTGCCTGAATGTCCCCTGTTTAACGCCCTTTTCAAGGTTTTCATTGGTTGCGGTTATAATGCGCACATTGAAGCGGCGGGTTTTTTCATCGCCGATCCTGCGGAGTTCCCCGTGTTCCAGTACTCTCAGGAGTTTTACCTGGAATTCGGTTTCAGTAAGCCCGATCTCGTCAAGGAAAAGGGTTCCGTTGTGAGCCTGTTCGAAAAGGCCGGAATGAGCATGATCAGCGCCTGTAAAGGCTCCCTTTTCGTATCCGAACAGTTCAGCTTCCAGAAGTGTTGAGGGAAATGCCCCGCAGTTCACAGCAATGAACTGTTTCTTGCTGCGGGGACCGATATCGTGCAGTGTACGCGCAGCCATCTCCTTTCCTGTGCCCGATTCTCCTGTGAAAAGTACAGGAAGAGAGGAGTCTGCTGTTTTTTCGATAGTCTCCTTTACCTGCGTCATTGCCGGGCTTATTCCTATCAGCCTATTTATTTGTGCCTCTTTTTCAGCCTCCTTCTGGAGCCTGCGGTTTTCAAGTATGGCGTTCATGTAGGAAAAAGCGCGCGTAAGCACGTAGGGGAGCTCCTCGCCGAGCCTCGGTTCATACAGGTAATTGAAGGCTCCGCGCTGCATAGCGTCCACTATTCGTGCGACTGTAGTATCATGCGTGCTTATAATTACAGGAAGGTCAGGATCTATTCTGTGTATCTGCTCCATTGCGTCTATTCCGCCCATCTCCTTCATCCGGAGGCTCATAAGCACAGCGCGTATGGAGCTTCTTTCAGAGCCGAAATATTCGATCGCTTCAAAAGGATCGATGATCACAGTATTTTCGCACTGACGGTTAATGATAGCAAGGATGGTCTGATTGAATTTTCCTACACACAGAAGGCGGTCCATAGATTTTTCCTTCATAAAGAGCAGGATACCATGAAGTGCCTATATCAGCATTAAGAATGTCATAAACTTGACACTTGTCAATATATTGACATTATATGCATCCTTTCGGTGTGTCAAGAAAAAAACAGAAAGAATTTGACATACATTGCTGATTTCATACAATTTCAGTTTCAATATAACTTTTAACTTTGTGTCTTGGTGCCTTTGTGGTTCAGAGAGGAGACATATGGATTTCGACGCTGTAGCTTACCTTAAAAACGCACTCGGACAATCAGAATTCATCAAGGATATCCGGAACGGATTTCAGAAGAAGGGATATTCACCTGTGTCCGGAACCGATACTGAAATTCTAGAAAAACAGGGTAATATATGCTCGGACTGGAGCCGTGTTTTTCTGAAAGAGGGTGCTTCGATCGAACGGATCACGAGAAACATATTCAGCGGCGAAGTGTATATCGGCTGCGTAAAGGGGATATACGACTGCAGGCTTGAGAATGTGTATGCTGAAGACGGAGCTGAACTGTACCGGTCAACTGTATCGGACTCTATTATCAGGGAGAATGCCTGCATACGTGAATGCGCTGAAATATCCTGCACCCCGGAATCGGTCTTCGGGAACGGTACGGAAATGTCGATCGCGATCGAGACCGGTGGCAGGGAAGTCCGCATGTTTGCTGAAATGAATGTGGAAACTGCGGAACGGATAGCCGGAAAACGGCATGATGAAGAGTATCTGAAGGAATACGGCAAACATATTGAAGACTACCTTAACGCGGTCACGTCAGACAGGAGTATAATAGGAAAAGACGCAGAGATCATCAATACGACCATACGCAGCACGTATATCGGTGAGTCTGCCCGCATTGACAACGCGCGGCTTGTTGAAAATGTGACGGTCCTGAGCAACGTGGAGGAACGATCCGAGATCTCGCACGGTGCATTCATACGGAATTCAATAGTGCAGTGGGGATGCACAGTAACAAGTTTTGCCGTTGTGGAGAGCTCATGCCTGACCGAACATTCGCATGCTGAGAGGCACGGAAAGATCACGGAAACGGTCCTTGGACCGAATACGGGTGTTGCCGAAGGGGAGGTTACCGCATCCCTCCTGGGCCCGTTCGTGGGATTTCACCACCAATCGCTTTTGATCGCAGCCCTGTGGCCCGAAGGCAAGGGAAATGTGGCGCACGGAGCGAATATAGGATCCAATCACCCCTCACGCGCCCCGGACCAGGAGATATGGCCTGGAGAAGGATGCTTTATCGGGCTCGATACACATATCAAGTTTCCCTCGAACTTCAGGAATGCCCCATACATACTTATTGCAGCCGGTGTGCTTGCGCTTGCGCAGCGGATCGATTTTCCATTTTCGCTTATCAATGTACCGGCCCACACATTCGAGCATATTTCACCAGCGTTTAACGAGATAAGCCCTGCATGGGTCCTTTCAGACGATATGTTCATGATAACACGAAATGAAGCCAAGTATAAAAAGAGGAACAAGGCACGACGGAGCACATTCGATTTTGAGGTTTTCAGGCCTCACATTATAGATCTGTGCATCGAAGCCAGGAACCGGCTTGCCGCAGCGGGCGGAATGGATGTGTATACAGGCACTGATATTGATGGCCTGGGCAAAAATTACATGTTTGAGAAATCCCGTGTAAAGGGGGTGGATACCTATACATTTTTCATACGGTACTATGCGCTCAAGGGGCTTCTGAAAAGGCTGCACGAACAGGGAGTTTCTGCCGATATCCTTTCAGCGAAGGATAATAACTCGCGATGGGAGCATGAGCGGACTATGCTGAAGAATGAATTTGATGCGGAAATGTCTGTCGGAGAAATGCTTGAAATCCTTGCCTCCTCACAGGAGAAGATCGCGGAATCGGTCCAGGCATCAAAGGAGAAGGACGATATACGGGGAAGAAGGATAATCCCAGACTATGCATATGCGCATACATCTGCTGAAGATGACGATGTGGTGCGGAAAACGTGGCAGGATACAGAGGAGTTGCTCAGGCAGATAGAGGAGATCAAAAAGAAGCTGTAAGAATGTGAGGGCAGGGGACAGTAGGGGCGAGCCAACGGCTTGCCCCTACTGTCCCCTGTTGCCTGTCAACTGTTGTATATACCACAAAAAATGACCTTGTACATTAATTTCTTCTCTCTTTCCCCGGTTTTTCCGCTGTTCAGGACTTTTTCGAAAATTTCAACGTTTTAAGTGACCTGCCTGAGTCGGCAAGGCCGTACTCAGGTTAGGTCAACTGTCATGTTAGATCTTCACCGATTTTAAATTTAGATACTTTTCAAATGGTACAAAGTCTTTATCGTTATGAAGGAGAGTTAAGCCATGGTGTATACATGCTGTTGCAATTAATACATCGATCGTTTTTCTGATTGTCTTTCCTTTTTTTCGTAGATAACGATAATTTGTCGCGCTTTCAAGCGCCACGTCCTTCCCTGTCAAATCAATAATCGGAAAATCCAGGAGAAGTTCCTTGGCTCGTTTATAGTCGGCATCTTTCTGAAACCCCTGTAAAACTTCCGCAAGAATAATATCCCCGATAATTATTACTTCTTCTCCCAGAGCGGTATCCAACCAGTCAGTTTGTTTAGAGCTTATACCATTAAAATAATCGACCCAAATTGAAGAATCTACTAAAATCATCTGTCAGTCCTCATTTTGTCAAGGTCACCAACCCATTTTAATTTTCCTCTGTATTTCTTCAGTTTGGCTTGTTTCTTAAATTTTACCAATAATTTTAATCCTTCTTCGATTGTTGCTTTCTTAGTTTTTAGCCCAGACTGCTTCAATGCAGATTTCATTAATTTGTCATCAATGACTACATTTGTTCTCATATTAATCTCCTTAATGTGTATAGATATGGTTAATTATACACATTTTAGATTGTTTGTCAAATATATAATTATTATTTTATAGATCTAACGTGCGAGTTGAGCGGATTCTGTATAACGGAGGAGCGCTTGCGCTCCGGATGTTATGCAGAATTCCGCTCGAACGACTTGTTCCGGCGCCGCAAGGCGCCGGGGCAAGGCGTTTGAGTTTACTCAACTCGCACGTTCCAGCGCCGCCTGCGGCGCTGGAACGTTCTGGATCACTTATCAGATATAGCCGCAGGCTATATTCTGATTAAGTGTATCCTGTTGTTAACCCTTGTTTTTGATTAATTTTTCGTAATCGTCGTGTGCACCTATCCACACCCAGATATAATCATCCCATCTTCAATCGCAAGCGCACGGTAGTCTAATCCGACTCGAGCAGACCATAGATCACCGATCTTTTTGAAATGCAAGGAAGGATGTCTCGAATCCGACTGGAGCAGTTTAAAATTTTTCTCTGCCAGTTTTTTTACAGGATCAGGTAATTCATCAAAATAATCTCTAAAACGTTTAGATTTTCTATGCACCTACAATTCCTCTAATTTTCCCTCTTTTTTGTCTCTCTTAGCTTCTTCGACTAGAAAATCTAATTTTCCGGATTCTACATCTTCTTCAATCTCTTTGTCCCATCTCTCCCAATCTTTCTCTGAAAACCATTTTCTAAGCTGAGCGAATTTATCTTCCGGTAGAGATTCAATAGCTGATTTTATCTCATCAACGGTTGTCATGTTTGTCTCCTTTTACAACGACAAATATATATTATATATCAATACATAGATTGTCAATTATTTTTTTGGGTTAACTTTCCGGGTGTGCCGCAGCGTTGTTTGCAGTCGGCACGACCCGGTTGTTATGCGGTTTCATTTCTGTGATTTTTCTTTAGGCGGCACCGTCTTCAGAAGCGTTGGGACGGACCAGGCGTAGTGGTGTCCGTGAACCATGATCGGACGGGCGTCCTTTATCCAGGCTTCGTACTCCTTCTTGCCGTATATGCCTGACATCGCTTCGTAGAGATTGCCCGGCCATGTTTTCTGCCGGGGAAGAATCATATCCTTCTTTTTCTTTTTGTAATGCGGCCATTTCTCCGGCTCGTGACAGTATTGCAGCAGGTAGTCCAGTGCTTTCTCGATACCGGCCCCGTCCTCTCCCTTGTAATGAAACAGGTCGGCGCCGCGGGCATTCGCCGCGATTTGACACGCTGCTGTGAGCGGCGCGAGCGCGAAATAGGTGTACCATATGCCCCTTTTTCCTCTCGCCGCCTCGCGAGGCAGGTGGCCGTCGGCTTCGATCGCGTGGTCTATCTTCTCGCGAATACGCACGATGTCGGCGTCAAGGCCCTTCGCGTCATTCAGGAAGTGATGAGAGGCGATGCATCCCAGGACCCCCCAGTTTCCCCAGTTGTTTTTGCGTCCAGCTATCCCGTTGGACACTTTCAGGTAGACCGCACGAAGCCACTTCTTAAACTCGGTCCTCTCTGCCTCTTTCCAGCCATTGTAGTCAGAGATTGCCTCAGCGGCGTAGACGAAACCGATACCTGCATAGGACATGAGGAGCATCCCCTCCGACGTGCCGCAGGCCTTGTTCTTTTTCGCCCAAGCTTCGAGTATCTGGATCGTTTTGTCCGCGTACTGAGTTTTCTGCGTTTTGGGCGCGAGTTGATACGCAATGGCGCAGGAATACGCCGCCCACGCGTCGTGGCTGAGATGTCTCAGCATTTCCAGACATTTTTCGGGATTCTTGTAGTAACCGGGCGGGCTGAACCGCCTGACCGGCTCCGGAGTCCGTTCAAGGCTCTTCTTCGCCTCTTCCATGAGCTTCTCATAGGCCGCCGCATAGGGTTGTTCGCCTGCGGCGACCTTCTTCCGCGCGGCCTCGAACTCACTGCGGGTATAAAGTCCACCGGGATGTGCGAAAGACTGGGCTTCGGCAATTCCACCACTCAGCAGAAAACAGAAAAGAACGATCATGATGTTAAGGATATCTCTCGACATGTGTGCCTCCTTCCTTGTGCATAACGAGACTGTCGAAAAAGGGTGCTAAACACGCGAGATTTCCTACTCATAATAATATTCCGATTTTACTGAATCTCAAGAAGATATTTTATTATTTTTCTTGTTTTCATCACCTATGACCCGATTTTACTCCTTTTTTCTGCTTTTACCTGCCTGAATAATGCCGGGACTGCTCCTTCTGCCTCCTGTATCAGCATAGGGCTGCTTTCCCATAGTGCAGTACCGGAAGCAGTACTTTCTGATCGTAATTATAGGGTTTGAATCTGGCCATCTGTTACCTTTCCGTATGTGGTATATTCGTCCATATCTCCTATATTATACCACAAAAGATGACCCTGTAAATTAATTTCTTCTCCCTTTCCCCGGTTTTTATGCCCTGAAGGACTTTTTCGACAGTTTCAACGTTTAAAGTCAGTCATCAGAGGCCGGCGGAGCTGGTCTCTGATTGACTGGACTGGTTTGTTATCCCTTCTTTTTATATGCATCTTTCCTGGCATCGAGAGTTAGTATGTATATTATTTTCTTTTCATTTTCGATTATATAAAATACTCGGTAATTACCGATTCTGTATCGCCAGGTATCAGGATCATATCCTTTCAATTTCTTGATGTTTATCCCGAAGAAGGGTTCTTCCTTTAGTTGGGGGTATGCATATTCCGTTAGCTTGGTTTTAACAAGCTTTTGATCTGTAGCAGATAGTCTGGCCAGTCTCTTTTGAAACTCTTCAGTTTCAAAAATTCTGAATTTACTCAACAAAATCCCCTTTCTTTGATGCTGCGTCTTTTAAACCTCGTTTGAGGCTTAAGTTAAGGCTTTTGTTGTTGAGTATTTCATCCATTTCAAACTCATCTGCGTATGCATGTTCTTCTATGTAGCGCAGGGTTGAAGTCTCAATAAAGTTGGAAAGAGATCGGTTATCTTCTTCTGCAAGTTTCTTGAAACGTTTGTACAGTCTATCGTCTAAACGTAAAGTAACGGTCTTTGACATGACTATCTCCTGAATATAATGTATTCTATTGATATATATAGTATACAACCGAATACATAATTATGCAAGTAAAATTTTTTAATTTTTAGGGATAACGT
>Ga0272441_10002553_pt1 | contig 36518 bp, 31 predicted proteins | sample SSMProp6N_FD_193582 | JGI IMG/M metagenome (GOLD analysis project Ga0272441, IMG submission 193582) | Marine sediment archaeal communities from Little Sippewissett salt marsh, Falmouth, MA, United States - SSM-Prop-6N | ecosystem: Environmental > Aquatic > Marine > Wetlands > Sediment ...
AGACGGTTCCGGGCCGGAAACCATTTTACCTCGATACGCTCCATGGGCATCGGCCATTTCTTATAGTTATCCTGACGGGGTGTTCTCTGGGTAAGTTGGGAGGCGGAATGTAGGTTTTCTTCACAGGTAGGCATCTTTTCTCCTCAGTTTTTCTTAAACCATTTTCCATATCGGCGCTCATACGATCTTACTTTGCTGTTCAATTATTTTTCAATGAGGAGCAAACAAGAAGGCGTGGCTGGATAACTGCTTTTGTGGCAATGTGTTACGAAAAAAACCGTTCTGGTCAGATGAAAAAATTAATATAACCGGTTCGTATTTTCTATCAATTGAAGGGCAAGGTCCTTTGTGTTTGAACTGACAATATAAAGTGAATAAAATAGACTTTGGCGTTAAAAGTACTTTGCCCCTTTGATTTTGGAGCATTGGTTTTTTTAATAGATTTTTCAGACTTTTGGCGTCTGCATGAAAAAAGTAATTTAAGACGATTTATATGGGTGAATGATTGTGGCGCAGGCCCAGGAAGAAATGGCATTCCAGCAGCAATATGAGCAGGTATTGCAAGCGATAGAAAACGCGATGGAGGAGTATCTTTCGGCAGGACGGGCCTTTCCCAAGACTCTTCAAGAAGCTATGCGTTACAGTTTGCAGGCTCCCGGTAAGTGCCTAAGGCCGGTGATGGTAGTGCTGGCATGTGAGGTATGCGGGGGAGATCGGACCGGGGCCCTGCCGGCGGCGGTGGCTCAGGAGATGGTGCACACCTATTCTCTGATACATGATGATCTGCCGGCTATGGATGACGATGACTACCGTCGGGGTCAGCCCGCCAATCATGTGGCCTTTGGAGAAGGAATGGCCATCCTGGCCGGTGATGCGCTGCTGACGGAAGCCTTTCATGTCCTTACTCTTTATGTAAAAGACGATTGTTTGGCCCGGCAGTTGGTATTGGAGTTGGCACACGCGGCAGGGGGAGGCGGCATGATCGGCGGCCAAGTGGTGGACCTGATGGGACAGAATACCAATGGAGACCTGGAAACCGTAAAATATATCCATATCCATAAGACGGCGATGATGTTTCGAGCTGCTATGCGGATGGGAGCCCTTTGCGCAGGGGCCGAGAATGAACAAGTGGAGATGCTGGGAGCTTATGGCTTGAAACTGGGCTGGGCGTTTCAGATTGTCGACGATCTGCTGGATGTCACCGGCACCCATGAACAGATGGGTAAGGCTACCCAAAAAGACCAGAAGGCCGGCAAGCTTACCTATCCTTCTATAATAGGTGAGACTGAATCACGCCGGCAGGTGGATAGGCTCAAAGACGAGGCGCTAGCTGTTATTGGACCATTGGGCGAAGCTGCCCGCCCCCTGCATCACCTGGCGGATATGCTGATAAATAGACACAAGTAAAACATATAGACGAGACTATTCGTATAACAAATAAACGAATGTAAGAAAGACAATGATAGGAAAATTACTGAAAACTATAAAATGTCCGGCCGATTTGCGGGATTTGAAGATTCAGCAGTTGGGTGAACTGGCCGAGGAGATTCGCCATCTGATCAAGATGGCGGTGAGTCGCAATGGGGGTCATTTGGCCAGTAATCTGGGGGTGGTAGAGCTTACCATCGCTTTGCATTATGTATTTGATTTCAGCAGGGACCGGCTTGTCTGGGATGTGGGCCATCAATGCTACATACACAAGATATTAACCGGTAGGGCGGAACAGTTGGAGCGGCTGCGTCAGGTGGATGGGATAAGCGGTTTTCCCAATACCCAGGAGAGTCCCTATGATCAGTTTATAGTCGGCCATGCCGGCACCGCCGTCCCCAGCGCTGTGGGGCTGGCCCTGGGGGCACAATTAACCCAAAGCCAGGAAAAAATTGTAGCAGTGGTAGGTGATGCCAGTATCGTCAACGGAGTTTCCTTTGAAGGGCTGAATAATACGAACAAAGTTAATCGGCAATTGCTGATTATTCTCAATGACAATTCCATGGCCATCGATAAGACGCAGGGGGCTTTCGCTCAATACCTGACTCGTTTGCGGATTTCCCGGCCCTATGAGGACCTGCATCGCCGTACCGAACTTATGCTGCGTCAGCTTCCCGTGGTTGGGGATAAACTTCATGATACTCTGCATCGTATAAAAGGTGGTATAAAAACCACGCTATTAGGGCCGCAGAAATTTGAACAGTTGGACATCCCTTTATACGGTCCTATAGACGGACACGGCATAGCTAATTTAATCAAGGTATTCAAGGTCCTCAGTCAAATAGATCATCCGGTTATCTTACATGTTTATACCGAAAAGGGCCGGGGTTTCATACCGGCCAGCCAGGATCCGTGTACCTTTCACAGCATGCAGCCGTTTACGGTTGACGGTGAGAATGTAAGTTTCACCGAGAGAACGGATCGAAGTTTTACTTCTGTCTTCGTCCATACCCTGAATGAACTGATGGCCAAAGATGAACGAATAGTGGCCCTGACGGCCGCTATGCCTGATGGGACAGGATTGGCTTCTCTGCGCGGTACGTTTCCGGATAGGATTATTGATGTGGGTATCGCTGAAAGTGCAGCGGTAGATATTGCCGCGGGACTGGCGAAAAAAGGATTGATGCCGGTGGTTGCGTTGTACTCTACATTTCTGCAGCGGAGTTTCGATCAGATATTTCAAGAGGTAGCGCTACAAAACCTGCCCGTGGTATTTTGTCTCGACCGGGCCGGATTAGTGGGTGGCGACGGTCCTACCCATCATGGATTTTGTGATATAGCTCTGCTTAGAAGTCTGCCGAATATGGTTTTGATGGCTCCTGTAGACGAAGGGGAGTTAATTGAGGCCCTTAAATTTGCTATAAAAAGCGGGCGCCCCTGTGTGGTGCGCTATCCTCGAGATATAGCCAATCAGCTTGATAAAATTGCCCCTGATTATCAATGCCAACCATTCGATCTGGCTAAAGGGGCCTGGCTGCGCCGGGGACATGATGCTATAGCTCTTGCGTATGGCAGTGTAGGTTATGAGGCCGTTCTGGCAGCGGAGTCTCTGGCTGAAGATGGTATTGATCTGGGGGTATTCAGTGGCAGGTTTGCCAAACCATTGGATGAAGAGATTTTACATAAACTCTTGGCTGATGGGGCGGATATGCCGATTATAATACTGGAAGACCATGCCTTGGCAGGCGGTTTTGGCTCGGCTGTATTGGAAGTTGCCCAACAAAATCATCTTGATACCTGCCGGATAACTCGGCTTGGTCTGCCCGATTACTTTATGGAACAGGATACCCGCCGTAACCAGTTGGAAAAGGCAGGATTAACCAGTCAGGCAATAGAGGCACATGTACGACGGATACTAAAGCGAATCATGACACTAAGCGAGAATCAACCAAACTCGGCGGGCGTGCAAGAGGAATCCCACACAGGCACAAAGATCATCAAACTTAAAACCGTATCGTAGTAGTGGGGCGGTATGTCATAGACAGGTTTTTTGACATTTTTGAGACATCTTCTTTTGACGGTATTATCAAATGTCAACACCATCAGATAAGACCCGGGTTATTTTAATAATAAATCCTCATAAATCTCAAACCCAATCATACGGCCGGCAGTTACGGGATTGGTTGCAAGAGAGAGTCCAGGTGGTAGCCGATAATCTGCAAGGCAATCTTGACTTTAAAAATCTCCCCCCTGCGGATTTCATTATCGTCCTGGGCGGAGATGGTACGATTTTATCTACAGTGCGCGACCTGCGATGTAATCAATTGCCTTTGATTGGGGTCAACATGGGGAAATTGGGTTTCCTGGCCGAGTTTTCTCTTGAGCATCTGCAAGAACAATTTGACGAGATAATCACTCTTGAGAAACCTTATACTGAAAGGACGATGCTTGAATGCCGCATAAACAGACCCGGTCGGCCCGATTTTGAGACCATGATTGTTAATGATTTAGCCATTATCGCCGGTCCTCCCTTCCGGATGATCGAAGTGTCGATAAGTATTGCCTCAGAACCACTGGCCTGTTGTGCCGGGGATGGATTAATAGTTGCCACGCCCACAGGTTCCACTGCCTATAATCTATCGGCAGGTGGTCCGATTTTGGCCTCTACCTTAAAGGCTGCTGTGATAACCCCCCTGGCGGCTCACTCGCTCAGTTTTCGGCCTATTGTGGTCAATCTGGACAAGCCCATTACGCTTCGCTGTCGTGATGTTCATGCTTGCGGTAGTGAGCAGACGCAACCAGGTGCCTCCGGAGCGGTGGTAGTGATTGACGGACAGGACCATACTGTTTTGAAAAGTGAAGACACCATAACTGTGACTCCAGCGGCGGCGCAATTTTTACTGGTTCAGAATCCCAGGCAGAGTCAATGGCGACTCCTCAATACCAAGCTGCATTGGGGCGCCCGGCCCAACTATACACAAACGACCGAGGATAATTGAAATTTGATACTCCGTATGAGACGAGGGTACAAGGATGAAAAAGAAAAATACACTTAAAGAAATTTTTCTGATATTCCTGAGTCTTATGGTTAGCCTGTCTTTTCTGTCTGAAACATTGAAGGGACAATATTACGTTTCCGAACAAGGCCATTTGCTGGACGCTAATCCGCGTCTGGGTTCTTTCGGTTTGAACACGCAAACCCGCCTGGATTCTCTGGTTCCCCGCGCCAACATGTATGTGACCGGGAACGTAACCGGGGGGGCCAGCTTTCAGGGGCTTATGCCTTATTCAAGCTCGCAGGAATTTCAATCTTCTCTGGGCAGCAGCGCGTTAGGTAATTTCCGCCGGGATTCAGTGGGCGTTGATAATTTATCACAACCATTTGGCCAGCAGGTTCCCTATGTAGATCCCTCCCGCTCGGTCACCCGTACTCAAGGCAATAGCGTGGTTAATACCCAAAACATGTATTCCCGTCAATATGCTGTAACAGGGCCCCACTATCAGTACCAGTATAATGATTACCGTTTATCATCGCGTCCCCTGAGCAGGACACATACTTTGGGAGTTTCCGCGCCGATCCCTGAATTTAAGATTATTGATACAACCGGCTCCGGCGCAGCAGTACAAGAATCCTGGATGGTGGAAGATCAGTTGAATAATATGGGAATAAGCCAACGGGGAGTGATGGATTTCCCCCAAACTACCACTACAAATACCTATGGTACTCAAGGCCAGTCACCGGCTCAAACATCCGGGCAGCCTCAAGAACTTACGGAATATCAGCGTGATAGGGAAACTACTTCCATCGGCTCAGAAACTGAAACCGATTCCACCGGCACAGGCGTACAACCGGAAGTATCCGGGATGCCGAAGTTGGAAATTCCGGGCCTCCAGAGCGAAACGGGCGATCAGCAAACTCAGGACGAAAACAATTCGGAAAAATCCCCGGAAGATTTATGGCAAAGAACTACTCCCGCTCCGTTTAGTTTGCCTCAATTACCTGCGGAACAATCAGGGCAGGCTGAAACAGAATCAACAGGGCAAACCAGATCAGTCCCCGGGGGATTTACTGATAGAACCAGATTGCTGGGTTCACCAAGTAATGAAAGTGTTTTGATGAGTCCCACCCGGGAAACACAAATGCCCGGTCCGCTGTCCCGGGCTCCCGGAATGGGATTGGCTCCGGCTGAACGACAAGAGGGAATACCAAACACCGGCTCATCATCTTATGGGCAGAATAAGGCAAGCGAATCAACCACGCGCTTTACGAACAAGCTGGCTGATTCCTATCGCCAGGAAGTTAAGTATTATATGGACCGGGGCAACAGTCTTATGCAGCAAAGGCAGTATTACCAGGCCGCCAATGCCTTTGGTACCGCTGCCCTGTACCAACCACAAAATGGAAGAATATTATTGTCAAAGGCCCGGGCACTGTTTTGTGCCGGAGAATATATGAGCGCCGCCTACTTTCTAAGTCAGGCTCTTGAGTTGAATCCGCAATTGGCATTGGTAGATGATAATTTTACCCAGGTTCTTCCCGACCAGAAGAAATTGCAAGAGCAAATGGATGAGTTGGATTTGTGGCAGAAGCGATCGGGTCAACCAATGCTGAAATTTTTGAAGGGCTATATTCTCTACTATACCGGGGATATAGAACAGGCTTACCAGTCTCTAACTGATGCAGGTCAACTTTTACCTCAGGTCAAATCGGTGAATATTTTACTCAAAGCTGTAGAGGCCAAGCGAGGTACGAATCCGGCAAATAAGACGGGGGCAGTTGTCTCTCCTAACAAAGGAAGTTAATGAGAGAAATGTCTGATTTTGCCTTTTTAGTGACTTTAATGTATGATTTTGAATCCCAGTGTTTTGCATTTCGCGCCGGGATAAGCGGCTCAAATAACAAATTGCCGAGTGGCATATCAGATTATGGTATATTAAGGGATCGGGATTTATCATGTTCTCCAAAAAGTGGAAATATATTATAATCACCTTCGCGTTGTTTTTATGCACGGGAGTATGGCAAACAATGTCAGCCGATGAAAAACACATTGAAAGTAAAACTGAACCTTTGCCTCCGGAGGTGGCAACAAACCGTCCCCTTAGGCAGACGGAAAGCCTTCTCCTGACGGTAGGGCAGGGCGAAGGAGACCTTCAGGGAGATAGTGAGAAGGTTATCCAGGCGGCTGTCGAATATGTGCACCGGATGGGCGGGGGCACAGTCCATATCCTGCCTGGGCTGTATAACCTGGAAAATGCGATCTGTCTCCATCCCTATATAACTATAAAGGGATCTGGCGAAAAAACCATACTGAAAAAAAATGCTACTTTCGTCACCCCCCTCGTGCGGGATTCCGACTGGTATGAATATGGGATACAGGTGAAGGATGCTTCGGGATTTACACCGGGCAATGGGATTATGCTGCGTTCAAAAAATGGTATTGATATCCAGGGCCCCGCCCGCAAGATTACCATAAGTAACTGTCGTTTTGCCAATACGCCCAATAAGGGTAGGCAGAAGTGTATTCGTATAGGTGAGAAAGTGGGGCAGGTTATACCAGAGGACAACACTTTTACTAACTGCCCCGTTCAGATCGAAGACCTGCGTAAAAAGCCTGTGAGCAAAAAATAATTACTCCATATAAGGCGTAATCATGACTGGTGAACCCGCCGATAAAAAACCAAGCCAAACTTCCAACTCCCCTGAGTCTTGCTGCTCAGGTTGTTCTCAGCATGATAGTTGTATCCAGGTTTGGTCTGCGCCGAATAAAGGTCCTCTCACACCCATAGGAGTGGTTCTGGCCAGCGTCCTGGCTTTCCTGGTACCATTGCTGGCCGCTATCTGCGGAGGTGTACTGGCTCGAACCTGTTTGCCAAATTCACAAAATATAACTTTAGGGCAAGTTGCCTGCGTGGGTGGTGGATTTTTATTGGGAGCTATGTTAGCATGGTTGACGATGCCCTTGATAAGGAAGCGATTTCATGAGTAATACTGATAATCAGGGGGATAATTTCAAGTCCCGTCCAAGTCTTCGTAAAATTGTGCTTGGTATCAGTGGTGCCAGCGGTGTGATTTACGGCCAACGGCTGCTGGATGAATTGGAAAAGGCCGGCTGTGAATTACACATTATCATCACCGAGCTGGCCCAGCAAATCCTTATGGACGAACTGGGTATCATGGAGCAGTCGGCCGATGCCTTGCTGGGCCGAGCTTCTGAACGTCTTTCGTTTCACAAGAATAGTGACATGTTTAGCCCCTTGGCCAGCGGCTCTTTCCCTGTTGATGCTATGGTGGTTTGTCCCTGCTCTTCCCATAGCGTCTCCTCGATTGCCGCGGGACTGGCCGACACGTTGCTATTACGCAGTGCTTACGTTAGTCTCAAGCAGAATCGATCCCTGATCCTTGTTCACCGAGAGATGCCCTTAACGGCTATAGATCTGGAGAATATGCTGAAAATCACCCGGATCGGTGGAATAATCTGTCCCGCCTCACCCGCCTTTTATAACGAACCGGAAACCGTCAATAACCTTGTAGATACCGTTGTCGGTCGCGTTCTTGATTTGCTGGGTGTCGATCACGATCTGCCTATCCGCTGGTCACCTTAAAAAGTGATGCGGTATTATTGAAAAATTGAAGTCAGTTCTTTGGTGGGGGGCAAAGTTATTTATAAATCTACAAGTCCTTTTTTAGTGGAAGTTTCACTGTCGCCACTGCGCGCACGTAAAATGGTACTGTTCTGAGTTACGCCCAGAAAACCGCCTATTTTTACTGTACGCGTGTACATCATACTGACCTGCTCCCCGTTTTTAATCGTTTCCAGTTTGTATCCGATGTGATCAATATCTGCGATAGGACTGTCATCCAGAGCTATGATGATATCACCTGCCTCCACCCGGGCGTAATAGGCCGGTGAGGCCCGTTCCACGCTCAATACGACAATATCCCCCGGGTTACCTGCGATTTGATATCGTTGTATCATAGTTTTAGTCAAAACAGCCACTTCCATACCGAAAAGCTGCTGGGCCAGTTTTTTCCCATCTGGTTTGGGACGGGCATGTAAGGGAAGATTCAGCGTAAACGTTTGGGCCGGTGCAGATGGTGCACTGCTGCGAGCTATCTTAAATGAAACAGTACTATTCGGCTGACGTTGGAAGATGTCGAGGTAAAAATCAATTGCAGAGTTAATCTCATTGCCATCGACCGCCGTAATAATATCACCCACCTTAATATCAGCCTTTTCCGCGGCGCTTCCTGCCCGCACCGAACTGACCTTTACATCCTTCCAGCCGGAAGAAGTCTTGACATCGCTCACAGTCAAGCCAAAGTCAATCCGGCTTAGTCGTTCCACATCAAGTAACTTGGCCAGATTTTGACGTAGTTGATCGATGGGTATGGCAAAACCGATACCCTGAGCCGCTTTGCGGATGGCGGTGTTTATTCCAATTACTTCTCCGTTGATATTAAGCAGGGGACCGCCGCTGTTACCCGGGTTGATGGGAGCGGAAATTTGCAGCATCTCCTCCATAACAAATCCTTCACTTATTTCCACATCTCGATGGATGGCACTAAGGATACCATCGGTGAGAGTCTGTTGATAGCCGAAGGGATTGCCTATAGCCAAAACAGTTTCACCAATCATAAGGTCGTCACTGTGCCCCATATGAACGGTGGGCAAAGGTTTATCCGCATCGATTTTTAAAAGGGCCAGGTCTGAGCGGCTGTCTTCGGCCACTTTCTGGGCCTGGTATTCGCTGTTATCGGACATTATTACCGATATTTTATCCGCCCGGCGCACGACATGGGCATTGGTTACGATATACCCGTTGGTATTTACGATAAAACCCGATCCCAGCGACGGTATTACCACTTTACGTCCCCGGAAAGGCCAGTCCCAGTCAAAGCCCCAGCCGAATACATCATTGGGAACCACTTCCTGGATATATTTGCTGGATATACTTACTACAGCATCCTTATTTTTTTCGAAAGCCTCGACTACAGGTGTCCGCCGGGACGTAGCGTCCTGGGCTTCCAGGGGGGCCAGAGATAGAACAAGGATCGCGACTATTGCTTTCAGAAATATATTATATTTCACAGACTACTCCTTCGCCCAGAATACTCCATCGCCAAATTCCCGTTGGGTAACTCATAATTAACTAATTATTATAGAGTTCTTTTACAAGGAAATCATACACAAAACCTATTATTCTGAACCAAATCTTCTGTAATCTATTGCTCTTGACGGACGGTTGGATTACAATATAGCCGCCTTGGCCGCCTGGCCGACCGGGCCTGATTTAGGCTTCTTTTAAGCCATCGAAAACGCCATTTATTGAGGATTTATAGCGGTGACCGAACAGAGTTTTCAAGAAAAAATCGAAGATCAGTCTATCCTGGACGAATTGAAAGATTCCTACCTTAATTACGCCATGAGCGTTATTATCAGCCGAGCCCTGCCGGATGTTCGTGACGGCCTGAAACCCTCCCAACGGCGTATCCTGGTAGCCATGAATGATCTCAACTTGGGCCCGCGCAGCAAACATCGCAAATGTGCCAAGATTGCCGGCGACACCTCTGGTAATTATCACCCTCACGGTGAAGCGGTAGTCTATCCGACCCTGGTGCGGATGGGTCAGCATTGGAATATGAGGCATACCCTGGTCGATCCCCAGGGAAATTTCGGCTCGATTGACGGCGATCCACCCGCGGCCATGCGTTACACCGAGGCCCGTATGACCGCAGCGGCCGCGGATATGCTGGTCGATATCAACCGCGATACCGTCGATTTTCTTCCTAATTATGACGAAACCACCACCGAGCCAACCGTTCTGCCCAGCCGATTTCCCAATCTGTTGGTCAACGGTAGCGTCGGTATCGCCGTCGGTATGGCCACCAGCATACCTCCCCACAATCCCTCAGAGGTATGTGATGCCCTGATCAAGCTCATCAACGATCCGGATTGTGGTTTCAAAGACATTATGTCCGTACTGCCGGGGCCTGATTTACCCACCGGCGGTATGATTTGCGGTCGGAAAGGTATCGTTGACGGCTATACTACCGGCCGGGGCTCTCTGACTATCCGGGCCAAGCTCCACACTGAAACCACCAAGCGAGGTAAAAACCTTATCATCGTTGATGAGATACCCTATCAGACGATTAAAGCTCAAATTGTCACTAAAATCGCCGACTGTGTTTCTCACAATACAATCCCCGAAATCACCGATGTCCGGGACGAGTCCGACCGGAAGGGGATGCGGGTTGTTATTGAACTGCGGCGGGACGCCGACGAACAAGTCGTTATTAATAAGCTTTATCAATACACTCCTTTGCAGAGCACCTTTTCCCTGAACAATATTGCTCTGGTACGCAATCGGCCCCAGTTGCTCAATATAAAACAAATGCTCGGTTTATACCTGGACCATCGCAAGGACGTCATCAGACGCCGGACTCGTTTCCTCCTGCGTAAGGCCCGAACCCGGGCTCATATTGTAGAAGGTCTTCTGCTGGCCCAGAGTAATATCGATCGGATCATCGAGATTATCAAAAAAGCCGCGGATGTTCCTACTGCCAAGTTGAATTTGATGGCCCAGCCGCTGCGTTTGATGGAACACGCTACTCTCAAGCGTCTGTTACCTGAAGAGTTTGTCACGGAAAAAAGTAAAAACGACCACTTTCTCACCGGCCCCCAGGCCGACGCTATCCTGTCGATGCAATTACAGCGCCTTACCGGTCTGGAAGTTGAGAAATTAGCCAAAGAGTATGCCGACCTCGCCGAAGAAATAGCTGGCTACGAAGCCATCCTCGCCCAGGAGGAACTCGTCCTCGACATTATCAGAGAAGACCTCTACGAGATGAAAGAGAAGTACGGTTCACCCCGCCGGACAGAGATTGTCGGCGAAGTTACAGATTTTGATATTAAGGACCTGGTTGCCGAGGAGGAAGTCGTTGTTACTATCAGCCACGATGGTTACATCAAGAGAATGCCCATCGATACCTATCGCCGTCAGGGGCGCGGTGGCCGAGGCGTCATTGGCAGTGATACCAAACAGGGTGATTTCATAGAACATCTTTTCACCGCCGGTACTCATGATTACCTCTGCTGCTTTACCAATCGCGGGCGTTGTTATTGGCAGAGAGTGTACGACATCCCCAGCCTGTCTCGTCAGAGCCGCGGCCGCAGTATTGCCAACCTCTTGCGCATGTCCAAGGACGAGAACATTGCCGAGATCCTGCCCGTCCGTCACTTCGATGAACGCATGCTGGTCATGGCCACCCAAAACGGTTATGTCAAAAAAACTCCTTTAACCGCCTATGGCAACATTCGCCGTAACGGTATCAACGCCATTTCTCTTGATCCCGGTGACGATGTTATTGGTGCCCGGATCACCAGCGGCGATGATGATGTCATTCTGGGCACTAACAATGGTATGGCCATCCGCTTCCATGAGACAGACGTTCGTGCCATGGGTCGTACCGCCCGTGGTGTCAGGGGTATAAAACTGCGCTCCGGTGATAAAGTAGTGGATATGGTAGTGACCCGGTCGGGCTCATCTCTTTTGACTGTTTGCGAAAATGGTTATGGCAAACGTACCGATTTGGATGACTATCGTCGGCAGAAACGCGGTGGGATTGGTCTGATTAATATCAAAACCACCGAGCGTAACGGCAAGGTTGTGGCCTTAAAAGCCGTCGCTGACCAGGACGATCTCATGCTCATCAGCGCCAAGGGAATTATTATGCGTACCGGCCTGGAGCAACTCCGTGAAATCGGCCGCAATACCCAGGGCGTCCGTCTGATCCGTCTGGACACCGGCGATAAACTTGTTGCTGTGGCCCGCGTGGTTAAAGAAGATGACAAGGAGAAGGATAACCAGGACGACTCCGAAGGTGAAGTCGAAAATAACGTCGAGAACACCCCGGAGATCGAGCCAGAGATCGAAAGCGAAGAAAATTGCGAATGAGTGCTTAAGTTAGCCTGAGCGCTGCAATAAATATGTCTGTACATCTCTGAGCGAATCGAAAAGTTCGGACCCGCAATCCTTTAATCTCTCAGGCGACTGATGACCGCAGCTTAAAAGTATACAGTCAACTCCCAGTTCTTGCGCCACATCATAATCATGCCGCGTATCCCCGATAAATACGATTTCTTCCGGTGAATACTCCAGTTCATTAATCCATTTTTTACCGTATTCAAGTTTGCTGTGCGCATAATAATCGTCCAACCCGATGAGCTTGATAAACCAGGAGTTTAACTTAAAGTGATTAACGGCTTCCTCCAGGCGCTTTTGATGGTAGGCCGATAGGACCGAATGCGTAAATCCCGCCTCCGTTAATTGCTGCAGTACTTCTCTGGCTCCTTCTTGTAGCCGGCATTTGGGCACGTGCAGAACATATTTGTCCATATATTCATGAGCTACGTCTTTATAAGACTCCTTCTGGAAATCGAAACCCAGCAGACGATAGAAATTGATCACCGGAAAATCCAGATAGGCCAGATATTTTTCCCTGGTAAGCTCAGGCAATCCCCTCCGCCGTAACAACTCATTCGCGACCGTAATGCACTCATCCACATCATTTAACAGCGTCCCGTTCCAGTCCCAGATGATATGTCTATATTTCATGTATGTTTTTGGAAATATGTCTTGAATTCTCTTTGCTAAACAAGCATACCGCCCATCTTTGATAATCTCATATTCACAGAACTTGTTTACCCATCTACCCGTTTACTTGTTTACTTTATTACCACTTTTCCGCTGCCGCGTTTGACTTTACCCAGGAAGTAAGGCTTTTCCCCCAGCTTACGCAGGTGCCCCATAATCGAACGCGTGAATTTCGGGCGTATAATAAGTACAAATCCTATTCCCATATTAAATACACGGAACATTTCCTCGTCCTCGACCGGCCCCAGTTTTTGTAAAAACTCAAAGATCGGCGGAACATCCCACTTTTTCTGAATCACCACATCATATTGATCACCTGTCACGCGCGGAATATTACCTACCAGCCCGCCACCGGTGATATGCGCCATGGCCTTGACGGTTTTTTTTACCTTGTATTTCTTCAGCAGGGACACAATCGATTTAACATATATCCGGGTCGGCTCCAGCAGCGCCTCTCCCAGCGTTTGCCCCAGTTCTTCGAAGTGATCACCGACGTTCAGTTTGGCCCGGTCGAAACAAATCCGTCGTACCAGGGAATAGCCGTTGGAGTGTAAGCCGCTGCTGGCCAGCCCTATCACCGAATCGCCTGTTTCCACGTGCTCACCCGTGACCAGACGATTTCTTTCCGCTACCCCCACAGCAAAGCCGGCCAGATCAAATTCATCGTTACCATAGACATCCGGCATCTCCGCCGTCTCCCCCCCCAAAAGGGCACAGTCTGCCTGCCGACATCCCTCGCTTACCCCGGCTATAAACTCATTGATTTGCTCCGGCAGCAGTTTATTTACCGCGATATAGTCCAGAAAAAAAAGCGGCTCCGCCCCCTGCACCAGCATATCGTTCACACTCATCGCCACCAGATCGATGCCAACCGTATCGAACTTTCCCATCATCTGGGCGATTTTAATTTTGGTGCCCACCCCGTCCGTACACGCTACCAACACCGGCTTACGGTAGTTTTTTTGCAATAGTTTTTCGTCATAGTCCAGCCGGAACAACCCCGCAAACGCGTTAGGTAGATGAATAACCCGCGGCCCATGTGTACTTTTCACCTGGGCCTCGATCAACCCCACCATCCGCTCTCCGGCATCGATATCCACCCCGGCCTGTTTATAGCTGATTGACCCGGTCATACACAGTCTCCACAGTCTTCTGGTATATTTGTTTTATTACTTACCTCTCTTTACTGAAAAAGATTTTTATTCAAACAATCTCTTTTGATACCGCTCAAAGGCGTATTTGCTGACCGCCTCGTCCACCGGGACGGGATATTTACCCGAAAAACAGGCCGTACAGTAATGATCCGGCGGATTTTTTACACAACTGAGCATACCTTCCAGAGAAAGATATTGTAAGGAGTCGATCTCCAGATAATCTCTGATTTCTTCCACACTGCGCTGGTTGGCGATCAGCTCTTCCCGGCTGGGAAAGTCGATCCCATAGAAGCACGGAGTCCGTATAGGCGGAGAAGCCACCCGCAGATGGATCTCTTTCGCCCCGGCTCGCCGCAAAGCACCCATTTTCCCACGCGTCGTTGTGCCCCGTACAATCGAGTCCTCGATCACTACCAGACGTTTACCCCGCACCACTTCCTGAATAACGTTGAGTTTCATCTTTACCGCCAGGTCACGCGTCGGCTGTTCCGGCTCGATGAAACTCCGCCCGGCATAATGACTTACTGTAAATCCGCGCCCATAGGGTATCCCGATTTGTTCGGCATATCCACCCGCTGCACACCGGGCGCAGTTTGGCACCGGTATTACTACTTCGGCATCGACCGGAGCCTCTCGGGCCAATTGTTTACCCATGGCGTGCCGGACCAGGTGCACATTCTCGCCGAAAATCGTACTGGACGGATCGGAAAAATATATCTGTTCGAAGATACAATGGGCCGGTGTTGTGTTCTGGGGGGGATCATAAAAACGACTATGTAAACCGTTTTTGTCTATCGTGACGATTTCCCCCGGCTCCACTTCCCGCAAGAAATCCGCATCCACTATATCCAGGGCACACGTCTCGGAAGCCACCACATAAGCACCGTCAGGAAGTTTACCGATACACAACGGCCGTATCCCATGTGCATCGCGCGCCGCTATAATCCGGTCCGGATACATAAGCAGCAGACAAAAAGCTCCCTGCAGATGGCCTAAAACATGAGCCAGGGTATCCGGCTTGGTTATATGGCTGGGTTTGGCCAGTAAAACAATTATAATCTCACTGTCAGAGGTGCCCTTGAAGATATGACCATGGGCCTCATATTCATCCCGCAGCAGCATCGCATTGATCAAATTGCCATTATGGGCTACGGCCACTTGGCCCAGTGAATACTCCGCCATCAGCGGTTGAGCGTTTTCGATACGCGATGAACCCGATGTCGAGTAACGCACATGTCCGATGGCGGACTGTCCCAGATTTGAAAGTCGCCGGAGAACATTTTTACCGAATACCTCGCTTACCAGCCCCATCCCGGTATGACAATACAGGCTTTCACCGTCGCTGATTGCCATACCGGCTGATTCCTGCCCCCGATGCTGGAGGGCATGCAGCCCAAAAAAGCACTTTTCCACCGCTCCGGGGTGGCCGAAAATCCCGAAAAGACCACACTTTTCCTTAGCCGAATAAGAATCCTTTAACGAATTCGGCCGGTCACCGGATATGCTCATATGTCAAACCTCCCATTAAAAGAATTATTCTAGCGATTGATACTGGACAAGTCAACTGCATCGGTAGTATTATCTAAGCAAGTCATTTGCTCCCCGGGAGCAGGCATATTAGACTTTATGTCGCACTATTTTGGTTTGGTCACGATGCAGGAATCTGATAAAAATACTGACCTTTCTTCTGGGGCATCTACACCCCCTGACATGCCTCGTATAGTAGTAGTCGGCGGTATCAATATGGACTTGGTAGTTCGAACCCAGGCCATGCCCGCCCCCGGCCAGACTGTCACAGGCCATAGTTTTTCCACTATTCCCGGCGGCAGGGGCGCCAATCAGGCTGTGGCGGCGGCCCGCTGTGACGCCGAGGTAAATTTGATAGGCCGTATCGGCTCTGACGATTTCGGCAATCGTCTGGTACTGGGCTTGCGGGCCTGCGGCGTAAATACTTCCCCCATATTGGTTAGCGAAGCAGTCAGCACCGGTGCTTCCATAATTATCGTGGACGAAAACGGCGACAATGCCGTATGTAACACCCCTGGTGCCAATGTCTTACTCAGTACAGAGGATATAGACGATCTGGCTGAAATAATCTCTCAGGCTGATGTAGTCTTGATCCAATTGGAAATCCCTCAAGAAACTGCTGTCTATGCCCTCCAGGTAGCTCAGCGCCATAATGTCCCGGTTATCCTCAATCCCGCCCCCGCTCCGGAAGACATTAGTCCCGTTTTCTTCGAAGCCGATATTATTGTAGCCAATCAGGACGAAACATCCCGACTTTCCGGTGAACCCGCCCATGATGTCCATGCCGCTAAGATGGCAGGTTCCGCCCTTCTGGCCCGTGGTGCGCGGGTGGTCATTGTCACTCTGGGTCGCCGTGGTGCCTTGGCCCTTACTCCTGAGCAAATGCATCATACTCCACCCTTCTCAACCAAGGTGGTGGATATTACCGGAGTCGGTGATACCTTCTGCGGTGCCTTTGCAGCGGCTTATGCCCGGGATAAAGATATTTATCACGCAACCCGCTTTGCCGCCGCCGCCGGAGCTTTGGCATGCGGAAAATTCGGTGCCCAACCTTCAATGCCCCGCCTTTGTGCTATCCAAAAACTCCTCCAACGTTCTTGTTGAAGCCCGTTTCCCAATGGCCTCATAAAGACAACCAGCAACATCGTATTATTAGTACGGATTAATTATAAAATCAGACTAACAGGTGGATTTCACTTAAAACATCGACCGGAACGTTTTTTCGCGCATACATTTTCGCCGCAGCGGTAGCAGATCTCATTCTCAAGCGGCTTGCCCTCGAAGTAATCCTGTATGTTTTGCAAGGTTGTACGGGCGATGTTGCCTACCGCTTCCTTCGTGAAAAAACCCTGGTGGGAGGTAATCAATACATTGCTGAATGTTAGCAATCGCGCCAGGATATCGTCGCTCAATACCTGGGCCGAGAAATCTTCAAAGAAGTATTCGCTTTCTTCTTCATAGACATCGAGCCCGGCCGAACCGACCTTACCGTCTTTTAGCGCATCAATCAGCGCCTTGGTATCTATCAACCCGCCTCTACCCGTATTGATGATCATTACACCGTCCTTCATCTTCACCAGACTATCTGCATTGATGATATGGTATGTGCTGTGACTCAGCGGACAGTGTAGTGAGATAACATCCGCCCTTTGATAGAGTTCATCGAGTTCCACGTATTTAATATTGTTTGTTTTTGCCCATTCCTCGTTGGGGTAAGGATCATACGCTAGTACGTCCATTTCAAAACCACCCAGGATTTTCGCTGCTATCCTACCGATCTTACCTGTTCCGATGATACCCGCTACCTTACCGATCATATCGAAACCCATAAGACCGTTAATAGAAAAGTTGCCGTCTCGAGTGCGATAGTAGGACTTGTGGGTCTTGCGATTAAGCGACAAAACCAGCGCGACAGCATGTTCCGCTACCGCATAGGGCGAGTACTCGGGAACTCTCACCACGGGGATATTCCTGTAAGCGGCCTTCAAGTCCACATTGTTATATCCGGCGCACCGCAGCGCGATAAGCTCAACCCCTAATTTCTCCAGACTTGTGATAACTTCCTCGGAAAGGGTATCATTCACGAAGGCACAGACAACATTGCTGCCATTTACTAGGGCGACAGTTTCGACCTTTAAGCGGTTCTCGAAGTACCGGATATCAAAGTGGAAATCCCTGGTATTGACCGCGTCAAACGACTCGCGGTCGTAAGTCTTGGTATCGAAAAATATTATTTTGATAAGCTTTGCCATTATTCTACCTCTCTCTGGCCCACGGTTTCGGGAAGCTCGCGAAAATTATTAAAAATAAGTTATCGGCTTCTTTAGGATCTATATGATAATTATATCCAGAATATTAAACCGGTAAAAGTGCAAAAACGCATTATGCATTAACGGTTGAAATTAAAGCTGGTTCTGCTACATTATTAATTTAAGTAAAATAAGCTTATACGGAGGAAATGTCTAAATAGTATGGATATGGGGTTAAAAGACAATCTGCCATATATAAACGAGCAGGTACCCGGCATTGGAGGCAAAATAAAAACCTGCTGGCGGGATTTTATCGTTGAGGAGATCCCCTTATATGAATTTTCCGGTAGCGGCAGCCATCTTTACATCCAGGTCGAAAAAAGGGGGCGGACGACCATGGATGCCGTTGTCGAGATAGCCCGCGCCCTGAAGATATCACGCCAGCAAATTGGTTATGCCGGTCTGAAGGATACCTGGGCCGTCACCACCCAGTGGATGTCCATAGAACATATGGAGGCCGAACATTTGGAGAACCTTAATATCCCACGTCTTAGAATCCTCCAAACCGCCCGGCATGAGAATAAACTCCGCATCGGCCACTTGGCCGGCAATCGCTTTACGGTTCGTATCAGAAATGTTACCCCCGCCTGGGACCAGGCCCTGCGTCAGGCCCGTGATATTCTCAAGCATCTTACCCAAACCGGCGTATGTAATTACTTTGGTCCTCAGCGTTTTGGTCGCCGGGGCGACACCCATCATCTGGGCCAGGCAATTATCCAGGGCGACATGGAACGATTCTTGAGTGTATTTCTGGGCGAGCCGCTCCCTATGGATCAGCCCCTCGTTGTCGAAGCCCGCACCCTCTATGATCAGGGTGATTATGAAGGCGCCTATGCCGCCTGGCCCGGTCATTTCCACGATCAGCGCCGAACCCTGCGGGCTCTGCTTCGTGGCAAAAACAAACGCCAGGCCCACGCCACCATCGATAAGCACCTTAAAAGACTCTATGTCTCTGCCTTTCAATCTATCCTGTTTAACCAGTTGCTCGCGGCTCGCATGCCTCATATCAATGTGCTTTTCCGTGGTGACGTCGCCTACAAACATGACAATGGCGCCTGCTTTCTGGTAGAAGATGTACAGCGTGAACAGGACCGCTGTAAAGCTTTTGAAATAAGTCCCACCGGTCCGATTTTTGGCTATCAGATGTTGCAGTCCACCGACCAGGCCGGGGAAATGGAAAATGCCGTCCTGGAACAGGCCCAACTACAGTTAGACGATTTTCGCCTCTCTGAAACTCACAAAGTCAAGGGTGGTCGCCGTCCCTTGCGTTTTCTGCCCCGTGAGACTAGTGTTTCTTCGGCTTCCGATGAGCTTGGTCCCTTTATTCAGCTCCACTTTGTACTTGATCCCGGTTGTTATGCTACCTCCGTACTCCGCGAAATCACTAAAAACCAGATGCGCTGATCCCAACTGCCTACCCCGTCCTGCTTATATAATAATCTCAAACTAATCGATCTCCAGTTCGAATTTACCTCTTTTCCGCCCATCCTTGACGGATCCTCTTTTGTAGATATAATGTTGCCAAAAGGAATTTGTCAATTTTTTAGGATGGGCTCCTGGTGCAGACAAAACCGGAAGATAAAACTTTTTCATTCGGCCGGCGCCTCTACTTGGCCTTGGGGCTGTTGTTGGGGATTGTGGTTATAGGAACGCTGGGCTTTATCCTTATGGAAGACCTGCCATTTTCAGAGGCCCTGTATATGACCCTGGTCACCATCAGCACTCTGGGTATGAGGGTGGGGGCCGAACCTGAATTACATTTCGCCGGTAAACTCTGGATTATGTTTCTAATCGTAGTCGGCATCGCCGCGGCCATGATCGCCCTTAGTACCATTGTCGGCATGATTGTCGAAGGGCAAATGCGCAGTATTTTAGGGAGACGAAAAGTGAGCAAGAAAATTGCCAACCTGAATAATCATATTATCGTTTGTGGCTACGGTCGCATGGGGCGCTCTCTCTGTGATAATTTGCAGCAGCGCAACACAGACCTACTGGTAGTTGATCAAGACAATAATAAAACCGCTCAGGCTGAACAGAGCGGTCTGCTTTATATCCTCGGTGATGCCACTGAAGAGGCTATTCTGCTGGACGCGGGCATTAAGAGAGCCCGTGGTCTGGTGGCTGTGTTGGATTCCGATGCCTCCAATGTCTTTGCCACTTTGGTCGCGCGCGACCTGAATCCTGATATTTTTATCGCCGCCCGTGCCGAGAAAACTGAAAGTGTCTCCCGCTTAATGCAGGCTGGTGCCAACAATGTAATCTGCCCCCAGGTCCTGGGCGCCACTAGGTTGGCTAATGTGCTCACCCGTCCCGGCGTTGTCGATTTCATTGAATTTGCCGCCGAGGGGCTTGGGCTCGAAGCTGAGCAATATCAAATACCGCCCGAAAGCAAGCTGATCGGTCAAACCTTACGCCAGGCCAACTTGCCCCGCCAGGTAGGTGTTTTGATTATTGCTTTGAAGCGTAAGGACGGTCAGATTATGTTCAATCCCGATCCGGATATCGTCCTGGAGGCCGAGGATAGTATGATTGTCACCGGCCGGACCGGTGCCATGGCCAAACTGGCAGAAAAGTATTCCTGACTTAAAATCCTTCTATGGCCGCTTATTACATTTTCACAGCCGTAATCGTATCCATTCAGATAGCGGTTTTGGTCCAGGCCGCCCGCCATCTGTTATATACCCGGCGGAAGTATCGCCCTGAACCTTCCACTTATCAGCCTCGGCTTGCTTTGATTAGTCCCTGTAAAGGCCTTGATACCACCTTTGACCGTAATATCGATTCGTTCTTCCATCTGGATTACCCCGATTACGAAATCTTTTTCGTCGTCGAAAGCACGCAAGACCCCGCTTATCAACTTCTCCTGGAAATCATTAACAAATATAGTTCAGATGCCGATTCTGCCCGCCGTGCCCATATTGTGGTGGCCGGCTTGGCTCAGGGCTGTTCTCAAAAACTGCACAATCTCCTGGCCGTTTGCGATACGCTGCCGGAGAACTTTCAGGTCATGGCCTTTGTGGACTCAGACATTACTCTTAAAAGCCATTTTCTCACCAGCCTGGTTGATCCCCTGCAGCAACCAAATGTCGGTGCTTCTACCGGCTATCGTTGGTTTGTTCCCGTTGATAACCGCTTGAGCACCGCCGTACTCAGCGCCATGAACGCCTTTTTCGCTTCTATTCTGGGCCCTCATCCCTGGAACTCCACCTGGGGTGGAGCCATGGCCTTGCGACGCGAGATATATGATCAGATTAATCTTTCCCATCTTTGGCGTCACGCCTTGAGCGACGATTACGCTTTGGCTAAGGCCTTGAAAGAAGCCGGTTTACTTGTCACCTTTGCTCCGGCCTGTTTTGTTGCCAGCCATGAGAAAACCTCCTGGTCAAACCTGATTTCCTTTGCCCGCCGACAATTTATCATTACCAGGGTGTATATGCCGCGTTTATGGATACTGGCCCTCTTGGGGCTGGGGCACTTTGTTGTTGCCTTTTGGACTGGCTTTTTTGTAACTCTGGTCTTATATATCCAAGACCCAGTTCACGCTCCTTACGCTGCCATCCTGCCCGGATTTTTATTAGTGAGCTCATTTTTGAAAGCTACTGCCCGTCAGGCCATGATTCGCAAAATCCTTCCGGATCTCCGCAAACAACTGGTAGTACCTGCCTTAATTGACATTTTTCTTCAGCCCATCTTGGCCCTGTTTACCCTGGTTTGCCTGCTCTCAACTGCCCTGACCCGTGTTATCGTCTGGCGCGGCATTCGCTACCTTCTCCATAAAGGCGGCCAAGTAGAAATACTCACAGCCCCATCAGAATCATAATTCATTTGTATGCAAGATTTTACAACGGCATCCGTGTTTTTTGTTAGTAATATAAGCGACCTGTATTCCTGTTATTTATGCTCGGTTGAAACAAGTTAATTGTGCTCCAATTCAAAGCGGACCCGATACCCTAAAAAGTGGCGGTTGGGCCCCAATATAGGCATTTTTGATGCTCAAATGGGAAATTATTTTTTGACAACCGCTTACTACCCTGTTAAACTCTCCCCATTATTTTGGGCCCTTCATGGGTTGGTCCGCAGAAGCGTCGCCTTGACGATTTGAACGAAAGGAAATTTATATGCAGGAATATGATCACCTAAAAGAATTAGTAGATGCTGTGGAAGATGATCTCACCAAGGCTGAAGGCGGTAACAAGGCCGCTGGCACCCGTGTCCGCAAAGCTATGCAGGATATTAAACAGGCCGCCCAGGCCGTACGCATCAAAATCCTCGAAGCTCGGTCCGAATAGCTCAAATTACATTTTCAATTACTGATTTAAGAAAATTATCAAGCTGCTTGGACTTGCTTCAGCGGAATCTTTCCTGATTATTTTGTCAGTTAAGGGTAAAGCTGCGTAAGAGCGCTGCCCATAGTAAAGATATATATATGCCCCCGCCTCTGTTAATAGACCTTGATAAAATCGATCTCCAAAAAGTCATCTATGATGTCCGGGAGGTTGAAAAGGTAAATCCCCAGCGCTACGAAATGCGCCATCTCGATGGCATTATTCATCTCGACGTGGATGCAGGTTTAATCGTGGGCTTCAAAGATGTTAAAGAGGATGAATTTTGGGTTCGTGGTCATATCCCGGATCGCCCTCTTTTTCCCGGCGTATTGATGATTGAGGCTGCCGCCCAGTTGTCCAGCTTTGGCGCCAAAATGGCCAGCACTGAAACCCGTTTTATTGGTTTTGGCGGCATAGAGGAGGTAAAGTTTCGTGCCCAGGTCGTCCCCGGCCAACGCCTTTATCTGCTCGGTAAATTTTTGGAAATACGTCCCCGCCGTTTCAAAATGGCTACCCAGGGTGTTGTCAACGGCCAACAGGCCTTCGAAGCCGTCATCATCGGCATGCCCCTATAAACAATATTTCACCCTGGTCTCTTAATTTCCCTGAATCAGCCTTGAGCTAAACATTAGTATAGGCCTGCTTATGAATCTTCATGGTACTACCCATATCAAAAAGATTTTTTTAATGGTCTTACTGGTCAGCTCAGCCCGCGCTGACCAACTCGGCACCGTCTTGAAATGGCAGGAACACGATCTGCCCCATACCTGTAAATCACACAAGCAGATCATTACCACCTCACCCTGTGAATACAATATCTCTATGGCCGGTACGGTGGACCTCGACCACGCCCTGACCCGCCAATATAATATCTGGCGTATCGGTTTTCAGCCCAACGAATCCCTCATAATTGCCAATATCGGGCCCGTCCCTGTAAAAAATGCCAAACTCATCATTAATAACCGCGGTAACTGGTATTCCCTGCCCGAAATGCTCCAGGAAGCTCTCGCCTCTGCCCAAAGTGATCAGGACAAGGTCTATCTTATCTGGCAGTTCGCCCGCTCGAATCGCCATCATGATGATCCTGTGTACGGAAGTTTATTCCAGGAAGAGCTTCACGATCCCGTCAAAATGTTGGTTATATATGGCGCCGGCCTCTGTGATGATTCCGGCTCTATCGGCGCTTCCCTCTTCCAGGCCGCTGGCCTGAATCAACAGGAACCCTTCGTCCGCAGCCTCCACGGACACATGATGTGCGAAGTCTTCAATGCAGGTCATTTCCAATTCATGGATATTGACGAAAATGTCTTTTATCTTGATCGCGAAAATGAACTACCCGTCTCCGGCGACACTGTTGCCCACGACCACGACCTCGCCCACCGCGAAATCCATTTCGGCCCTGTCTTTAGTTCCTGGGAAACCTCCCGTACCGCCGCTTCCTTTTTCGGAATCGACGACAGCCGCACCACCCGCCTTACCAAAGGGTATAAAATCGAAGTAAATCTCCGGCCAAGCGAACGGATAGAATACCGCTGGGACAACCTGGGCAAATGGTCCATGAACATGCCCCCTCAAGAGCGCAGATTCGTGGGCAACTCCCGCAAAATCTACGAACCACGCCTAGATTCCCCTCGCGCAGGTGCTGATGAGGCACAAAACATATCCTTCGTAAAATTCAATAATAAACCTGCTGCTGCAGCGGATAACTCCGAAGGAACACTTACTTATCGTATGAATAGCACTTTCGTTTTCTGCGGTGGTCACATAGCTGCTTCCTTTAATCTGCGTGATAAAAGTGACCAGGCCTTTATCGAAGCCTGGGCCCAGGATAACAAAGGTGAGGGTAAAACCGAACCGGTCCCTCTCTGGCATACCTCTGGCCCCGGTGCTAAAAATGCCCAGGTCGAGATCGATAAGGCAATTGATCCCTCCCATGGCCGGCCGGAATACGAGTTTTTCGTTCGCGTCCGGCTCGTCTCTGCCTCGGCCCCACATAGTGCCTCCCTAACGGCCCTTTCCATTCGCGGCGATGTAATGGTCTCACCTCTTTTTCTGCCTCGTCTTAGGCTTGGTGTTAATCAGGTTGTATATTCCGAGGATTCCCTTCCGGACCGTCGCGTTCTAATAACCTATAATTGGCGTGAAACCACCGCCACCCAGCCGCTTCCTCCCCCCAAGCTGCTCTATCCTAAGGACCAGCAAACCATCCGTGACGACATACTTACCTATAAATGGCAGCCAATCGACGGCGCCCAGGCCTATCATCTTCTTGTCTCTCGTGATCCCGATTTCCGTTGGCCCTATAGGCCCAGTCTGGATGTCGTTTATAAAGGAACTGAATACCTCGTACCCTTCTGGGGTGTCTATTCCCCTGATACCACCTATTATTGGCGCCTCCGCACCCAAAACGACAAGGGCATTTGGGGCGATTGGAGTAAAACTCAAACCTTCCAATGGTCGGGCCCACGTGTTCCCATCGATGTCAAGCTCACTGAACAAGATGGTATTTTCACTCTCTCTTGGAAACCCAATCCCCGCGGTCCCCGCCCCGATCACTATGAAATCTACTCCAGTGACATCAAAGGCTTCAGTATCAGCCAAGTCCCTTATCAGGTTCCCACCTTAGGTGAGGTACCTGCCAACTACCTTGGTCAAACTGCATCTACCAGTCTTATCGTTGCTGGTCCTCTTGATCGAAATAATCTCCTCCCATCCGTCGCCGATTATGCCAATTTAAACCGGTGTTACTATCGCGTCGTAGCTGTTGACAAGCATGGTACCCACAGCGGCTGTAGTGATTACGCCCAGATGCCTCATCCATATATCTGGACCCCGCCCCTTACTAACGCTCAAACAGGTCAACCCTATTGTTATCAGCCTCGTATCATTTCCAACTTGGGTGATCTGCAACATCGCTATGAAACCAAACCCCCGAACGGGTTCTGGGAGAAGGAACAAATATCTTTTTCGCTTGTTAAAGGACCACAATGGCTAAAGCTTGATCCTAAAACCGGCCTGCTCACTGGTACCCCTCCTGCCGGCAGCCACGGCTCCCATCCCGTCCAGCTTCGCCTCACCGCCACTTTCGAAAAACGCACCGGCAAGGACAAGTTCATGGACGATTTGCCGCCCCGTACTTACGACCAAACTTTCAATCTGTTCGTTACCCCTTCTGATAAGTAATAAATAAAAACGATCAGGTTAGCCGTTATACATTGTCCTTAATTATATACTGACACCATCATACTATTCTGTTCTTGGCTTAGCCATCGTCGGCCGACGCCGGATTATTAGCCAGAGTATACCCCCCGTCATCGCCAGCACTATTATATCCGCAATAAATAGCGGCAGCGCTCCGGCCTTGCCCGCCTGAACCCCCGGCAGGTAGCTTTTTACCAGCAGACGAATCATCATGGTCAGCGAGGTTGCCAACATAAACAGGGCCGGCAAAAGGGTGTACCAGACCGTTTGTTTGCGTTTCATCAGCCACACCGTCCCCACCAAAAGGGCCAGCGCCGCCAGCAACTGATTCGAGGAACCAAAAATCTTCCACACCGCGTCATATCCATTCGTAAGCGCCAATACCAGCATTAAGGCCACAGCCAGACCGGAATTCACCCAATAGTATTGCAAGGTTTTCAATATAATGCGTAGAACTCCGCGCGTCTCGATCACATCTCCGCTCGCATCTTCCGGTTCAAGGTGAGGTTTCTCAATGTTCAAACCGCCTGTTCCTGCCAGTTCACCAATGTCTTCCGGTTGCTCAGTTGCCAATTTTGCCTTAGAAACTTTTGGTGCAAAAACATCATATTGTCTGAAGAAAGTGCCCCAGCCTTCCTCGATCATATAACGAGTCAGACGAATAGCGGTATCTAAAGTCGTAACCAAAAATCCTTCCAGCAGCAGCATCGCCCCCAAAGCTCCGGCCGCTACCGGCAGTCCCAGACCCACATGGGCAGTATGCCCCACACTCATGGCAAAAGTCAGCACCGCATTGCCGCCGGTTCCCCCCGGATCGCGGTATAATATATAATCGTTTAACGACAGCCCCACGGCCAGACAGCACACTACGCATACGGCCAAAAAACTTTCCAACAGCATAGCGTTATAGCCGACCCTCCGAGCTGCTTCCTCATTACGTAATTGTTTACAGGTTGTCCCTCCCGCACAGAGGCTGTGAAATCCGCTCACCGCTCCGCAGGCAATCATCACAAACATAATCGGCCAGCCCGGCCCCAGCAAGCTGCTTCCCTGCGACCAGTTATTCAAAGGAATAGCGGATGCCTGTGTAATTTGACCTCCCCCCCTGATAGCCGCGGCCACCAGCGCGACGATAAGAAAAACAATCCCTGCATATAATATATGTACGTTGATGAAATCCCGGCTCTGCAGAAACAGCCAGACCGGCAGTCCCGCCGAAATTAGCACATATCCGCTGATCATCAGCTTCCAGGTTAAGGGATTCACCGCCAAAGGGAAATACAGGCCTACCACAATCGAAATCCCGCATATCAGAACCGCCAGGGCCGAACAAACCCACACTGACCATTTACGTTTTAGGTATAAAAAACCCATCAGGGGCGAACATGCCGTTATCATTATCACCGAGGTGGATGCTATCCCGCCGATTACCGCTTCACCATCTACAACCCTGAATAAAGTTTGGTCCAGGGGCAATTGTAATGTGGCAATATCCACCTTGGATGTCAACGCCTTGGCGGAGAGGTCTAAAAAAGCCGCACAAACCAATGCCAGAATCGCCACCAATAAAACCAATAGCATAACGAACGCCCCCTTGCCTATATACCTTCGGGCTACTACCGTGAGGTTTTTACCTCCTTCCCGCATCGTCATATAGGTAGCCACATAATCATGCACAGCTCCCAGAAACACCCCTCCCAGAAGAATCCACAACAGAGACGGTCCCCAGCCATAGATAATTGCCAAGACCGGACCGATGATAGGTCCGGCCCCTGCTATGGAGGCATAATGATGGGCAAAAACCACCGGCGTGTGTGTAGGAACATAGTCACGACCGTCCTCCAGAGCCACCGCCGGAGTTGTCCGGTCTGGTTGTTCACCTAGAATTCGGGCAATTAGGGGTGCGTAAAACCTGCCTCCCAGCAATAATACTATCCCGGCCGTCGCCATAATCGCTAACACCATCATTGTTTAATCTCCCTTTGCACGTATATATCGAGGTGGATCGGTAAATTTCATTGTTAGTATGATTTTAGCTTTTCTGGAGACATCCTGCAAGTACTCCAACTTGTTATGAATACACTAAACCGTTACACTAAGGCCATGTCTCATACGATATTACTCATTAATCCGCCCATTTATGACTTTGCCGCCTATGATCTTTTTAATAAACCCCTGGGCCTGTTATATCTGGCGTCTTTTCTCCGTCGGGCTGGTTTTAAGGTTCGCCTGATAGATACTCTGGACCGACTCCATCCGGCCCTTCAGAAGCTTCCCGCCCCGGCCCATCTCAAGGCCGATGGTACCGGCAAGTATCACAGTGAGATTATCGAAAAACCATCCTGCTTAAAGGATGTCCCGCGTAACTATCGCCGCTATGGTATGCCGGTGGATATTCTTTCCGAACTTCTCAACCGTGAATATCAGGAACATAAACCCATCGCGGTTCTGGTCTCCAGTATGATGACCTACTGGTACCCGGCCGTCGCCGATACTATCAAATTATTACGCCAAACGATCCCCGATACCACCATTGCCCTGGGCGGTGTTTATGCCCGCCTGTTTCCCGAACACGCCCAAAGAGTATGTCAGCCCGACAAACTTTTTACCGGGAATCGGTTTATGCCTGTCCTCCGATGGCTCGACAATCTCGCCGGCCGTAAATACGATTACGGAACTATTACTGATGAATTCACCGCCTGGCCTCCTCCGGCCTATGAACTTTATCCGCGCTTAAGCTATCTGACCTTGATTACCAGTGTGGGATGTCCATTTCACTGCGATTACTGTGCCGGCCCCTTGCTCCAGCCCAAACTCAGCCAGCTTGCCCCTGAACTCTTCGTTGACCAGATGACAAGTCTATTACCAATGCTCGATAAAAACAATGAAAGCTATCATATTGCCTTTATGGACGATGCCCTTTTGGCCCGGTCCCAGGATCATATCATTCCCATATTAGACCAGGTAAAAAAATTAAACCTGCCGCTGCGCTTCTATTGTCCCAACGGCCTGCACTGCCGTTTCATTTCAGAGAAAGTCGCCCGGTTGATTTATGCCAACAATTTCAAAATGGTCCGGCTCAGTTATGAATCTTCCGATACCGCACCCTACTGGCAGCGGGCCGGCAACGATAAAGTAAGTGACCGTGTTTTCCACGATGCCGTCGCTAATTTGCTCAGCGCTGGCTACCGGCCGCACCAACTGGAGGCCTATATTCTCACCGGCCTGCCCGGCCAGACAATGGCCGAAATTGAACAGTCAGCCCATACCGTCCACGATATGGGCCTGAAAATACGCCTGTGTCAATATACCCCCATCCCCGGCACCAAACTCTTTGAAACCTCCTTTGACAAATTCGGTATCGATCCCGGAGAACCTCTCTTGCACAACAATTCCATCTTACCCACCCTCGATCGGCATATCGGCTACGAAACCTTCCAGCGATTCAAGGATCACATCAAAGAGCTTAACCAATCCCTCCCAAGGAATACATAATCTTTTGGTATAACTACCAAAATCATTACCATAAAATCGTCTCTAATCGGACAAAATCGCCCATTTTGCATATATAGCGAAAATAAATGCATATAAACTTGAATTTGCATACCCCCCGGGGGTATAATAAAGAGAAAAGGTCACAAGGAGCCTAAAATGAAAAAGCATCCTGATCATGCTGATAATTTAATAGCCCTGCGGCGTATTGAGGGACAGGTACGCGGTATTCATAAAATGATCGAAGATCGTAAATATTGCATCGACATTTTAACTCAACTACAGGCCGTCAAAGGTGCTCTCTCCCGGGTCCAGGAGAAGATCTTAAAAAGACACCTCAGCCACTGCGTAACTCAAGCGGTCCGAGGAACCTCTGAAAAAGAAAAAGACCAAAAACTTGATGAAATTCTAAAACTGATTCAACAAACACGCAGAGGATAAGACATGCCCACAACTAAACGGATATTCGTGGCGCTGTTATTTCTTTGCGTCTGGGTGATGACTAAATCGGCTCAGGCGGAAGATTTCTACAAAGAAGCCCTTCTTCTTGGCGGCTACTCCGACCAGGACCAATGGGTCGGCAAAAGTGGCAGCCTGAAGAATTCCGTCGGATTTGAATACTATAAGAAATTCTCCGGCGAATCCGGTGATTTCCTTACCCTTGATCTGCAGCTGCGCTTTGCCTATGACTCCTCTGAGAATTCAGAAGATGCCTTTGGGGTTGAAATTCATAACGCTTGGCTCGAATACAAGTTGGGTTTAGGCAAATCAATCCGCGTAGGGCATTTCGATCCCGCCTTCGGCCTTGAGCCTGTTTTGGACACCCATGGAACTCTGCTTCAGACCCTTGCTTTTAAAAACATAGGTTTCAAAAAGGATTGGGGCGTAGGCTATGAGGGTATATTGGGTGATTTTGATTATCAGATTGTGGCCGGACTCGGCTCAGGCATGGGTATAAGACACAAAGACGACAACTTTCTCTTAACAGGAAGAATAAGTACCCCCAAAACAAAAGAAACCCGGATAGGTTTGTCTTTCCTGTATGGCCAAAACCTTGCAAGTAGCCAATCCTGGACTATTCCCGCCCCTGATTTGGTAAGCGACAAAAGTATCAGAAAAAAAAGAATCGGGATAGATTTTCAACGCCCCTTGGGTATTTTCGATTTTAAGGCCGAGGTGGCCGCTGGCACAGATGACGACCGGACCGTCGCCGGTGGCATGGCAGAAATCGACTATACCGTGCCCCAGCTACAAAAACTGAAGTTAAAGATGCAGACAGTATATTTCTCCGGTGACTGGGAAAAGAAAAATGCCCGGGATCTGATCCTTTCACCGGTGCTTGAATACAAAATCAATTCTGCCATGACGGTGCGGCTGGGCTATTTTCACGATTTTTATTCGGCCCACGACGAAGATAAAGTGATTTTGCTGCAATTTTATTATTACGGATTGTGAGGTGGACAATATGTACCCAAAAACAATTTTAACGGCTTTAATAATTATTTTTAGCAGTCAAAATACCTATGCCGCTGTGGGATGTACCTTAAATGATCCCGATCGTGACATAATACGTTTATTTCCCAAAGCAACCAATTACAAGACTGAATTTATCTCAATTAAAGACTGTGGAGGCGAAGAATTAGCCCAAGAAATCGAAGCCAAGCTTAAAGACAAACTCGAACCTGTCTATGAGTCGCTGGATGTACCCTACGCTTACTATACTGTTTTACACAAGAAGAAAACGATTGGTTATGTGCACGGTGTAAACCAGAAAGGTATGTATGGAGGCCTGCAGCTTATCCTGGCCACGGACCCCAATGGCGTAATTATGGATTTTTACTACCAGAAAATAACTTCGCCCGAGGCCAAAAAATTCCGGGATAAAAAGTTTACCCGACAGTTCATCGGCTTGTGCCTGGCTGATTTTTACACCAAAGATATGGCCAAAGTAATAAAAGACCCCAGCGAAAAATGTGCTGATGATTACAAGGCTACTTTGCGGGGCCTGAGAAAAAATTTGATTCTGCAGGATGAATTTAAGTTAAACAACAGATATGACAAATATTTTTACCAGGATAAAAAGAAAGGCAAGGGTAAAGATGAAAACAAAAAACACAATTAGTTATATCGGGCTTATGATGTTATTTTTGTCTTTGGTGGGATCTTTTTCCGGTTGCAGCAGGAAAGATCCGGACAAGTACGGACAAGATATATCAAACCCGAACGCTACCAAAATCGCAGATATATTGAAAGAACCCCAAAATTTCGACGGTAAAATTGTGACTGTTCAGGGCCAAATCATACGTGAGTGCCCGTCCGGCTGTTGGTTCGAAGTTAAAGAAAATTCCGCAATCATCTATGTGGACATCAATCCTTCCGGTTTTGCGATCCCGCAAAAACTGGGCAAGACGGTAACGGTTGAAGGTAAGATAATGATCAAGGATAACCAGCCGAAGATGGTTGGCACAGGAGTTGAAATACAATGAATGTTATATCAATTGCCTATAAAAACCTCAAAAGGAAGAAGGTGCGCTCCATCCTTACTGTTGGCGGAGTTGCTATCGCGGTAGCTGTACTAGTGAGCCTTTTGGGCTTCGATAGAGGTTACCAGCAGTCTTTAACCGGCAATATTGATAAGATGGGGTACCAGCTTTTAGTAACGGCCAAAGGATGTCCTTACGAAGCCGCCACGATGATGTTAAAGGGCGGCGGCGGCCTGAGGTATATGGAACAGGATATTTACGATAAAATAAAAAACGATCCCCGGATCGACAAGATAACGCCCCAATTGGTTGCAACGGTGTACGATCCCGACAGATTAGACGGCCAAGGCGGCTTTACCATGTATATGGGCATTACCGACTCATATAGGGAGCTTAAACCTTGGTCTAAATTCAAATCCGGCTACTGGTTTACCAGCCCAACCGCCGATGAGGCAATTATGGGATATGAAGCCGCGGAGGTTGAGCAGCGGCTGGTAGGAGATAAATTATTCATCCCCAATATCAATAAAGTTCTGACGGTGGTGGGAATATTTGAACGAACCGGCACCCAGGATGATGGTATTATTTTCCTGCCTATTAAGACTACGCAGCAGATTTTTTCCCTGCCGAATAAATTAACCGGTGTCGGTATAAAGCTCAAAGACATCCGGCAAATCGGCGCATTCGAGGAAGATTTATATAACGAACCGGGCATTCAAATTATCAGCATGGCCCAGGTCAAAGGGACCATTCTCAATCTCATTTCGTCCGCTCGAGTTATGGCCAGTTCCGTTGCCGTCATTGCCGTATTCATCGCGGTTATCGGGGTTGTCAATACCATCTTAATGTCGGTATTCGAACGCACCCGGGAAATTGGTGTTATGAAAGCAATCGGTGCCTCGGCCCTGGACGTTTTTAAGTTGATATGGACGGAAACGATCCTGGTCTGCGCGGTGGGGGGGATCTTAGGCGGCGTTTTTGCGCTGTTGGGCAGCGGTCTGGTAGAAAATATCATTAAAAGGATCTTGCCCTATGCTCCCAGTGGCCCATTGGTGCTGATTAAACCCAGCCTTTTATTGGCGGCAATTATCGGGGCCATAATACTGGGAGTTATCTCTGGTATCTATCCATCCTGGCGGGCATCAGCGATGAGACCGGTCGAAGCTATAAGAACTGGAGAATAAATAATGAGTGAGCTTATTGTCCAAGCGGAAAAATTGACAAAAGTTTATAAACTCTTTGCCGAAGAGATCACTGCGGTCAACAGTATCGATTTAGAGATTGCCTCCGGTGAGTTTATCGCCATTATGGGGCCTTCTGGTTCCGGTAAAACGACCTTGCTGGATATGATAGGTTGCCTGGACAGCGTAACCAGCGGCCGACTCGAAATTTTAGGCACGGATGTATCTAAGCTGTCTGAAAGCAGATTGGTTAACATCCGGCGGGGAAAGATTGGTTTTATATTTCAGGATTTTTCGCTTTTGCCCACGCTTACCGCCCTTGAGAATGTCCGGTTAGCCTCATATTTTGCAGGCAATTCCCAGAAAACAAACAATTTCAGCGTGTTCCTGGAGAAAGTCGGCCTGGGCCACCGCATCAACCATTTACCCAAACAACTCTCCGGCGGGGAAAAACAAAGGGTGGCGATAGCCAGAGCCCTAGCAACTCAGCCTAGGTTTTTAATCGCCGATGAGCCGACCGGCCATTTAGACATGGAAAATTCCCAGGAAATACTGAATGTTTTCCAGCAGCTCAATCAAGAGGAGAATCTGACCATCATTGTAGCCACCCATGACCAGAAAGTCGGCTCCCAAACCCACCGAATAATACACCTGCAGGATGGTAAGATAATACCATCTTAGGAAACTACCACTTATATCTCTTTTGGGCCAAGACTTTAAGAGCCCCCGTTAATATCGAATATCACCTTGATCTGATTGGAATCATTGGCCTTTGCCAGGGCTTTTTCCCCTTCGGAAAGCTTAAACCGCGACGTGATCAGCCCGTTGGTTTCCACCTGCTCGGCCGCCAGGGCGTTAATGGCCTTGGGGAACGGCCCGCACCGCGAGCCGATCAGGGTAATCTCATTTATAACCAGAGGAGACAGATCTATCAGACCGGATTCGTATTCCCCGGCCGAATTCAAGGCCCAGGTGCTCTTCAATACCAGTTTGCCGCGCGGCCGCGCCAGTTGACAGGCGGTGGCAAAACCCTCCGGGCAGCCGGTGCAGTCTACCACGACATCCCATTCCGGTTTGAGCAGCATATCCTCCAGTTTGATGCCCTGAATCCCACGTTTTTCGGCAAAAGTTAATTTATCCTCGTGTTTGCCCAGCAAGACTGTCTGGCCCTTGCCGCCGGCCTGGGCCAATATCTGTACCACCAGCAGCCCCAGCCGGCCGTCACCCACTACAATTACCTTGTGCCGTTTTTCAATGGGTACCTGCTGCACGATCTGCAAAGCGGCGGCCAACGGTTCCACGAACAACGCGGATTCACTGGACAGGCTGTCAGGTATTTCGTGGACGTTGCGTTCGGGTACGACAATATATTCAGCAAAAGCGCCATCGTGATCTTTTATCCCAATAACTTTTCGATTACGACAGTGATTGCTGAGACCCGATTGACACATCTCACAACGGCCGCATACACAATTGATCTCCGCAACCACTCGTTTTTTCAATAAGTTACGGGGGCCCTTTACTACGGTGCCCACAAACTCGTGACCCAGGACGCCGGAAAAACCCATATAGCCGCAGGTGATTTCCAGGTCGGTGGAGCAGATACCGGCTTTTTCGACGGCGATGAGGACTTCGCCAGGGTCGGGGTGGGGCTGAGGGTGGGAATTAGTAAACTTAACTTCGTTGTGCTCGAAAACCAGTGCTTGCATAAGTAACGGTCCCGTATGATGTTAGGCACTTTTTTGTGTAACATCAGGCAAATATCTATATGATGTCAGGCACATAAATGTACAACTTTAAAGGCCTATCTATATGAAGATAAGCGTATATCAGTAAGGCAATAAGTATATACCTAATTGAGATTAAGTATATAAATTATATAGAAAACTCCAAATTGTTCCAGAAAGGAGGTTGTTTTTTTGCGAAAGTGTTTGACTTTATATGAAAAGTGTGGTATATTTTATATAGTTTTAACGGGGGCCGATGGGGAATCCACGTTTAAAAAGATAAATGGCTCAAGGCCAAAGACCTAAGACAACAGGTTAGGGATTAGATAAAAATTTTTGAAAAAAACATAAGATTTTGCTTGAAATAATGAGCAGAAGAAGATGCTATACCAAATGATAGGTAATTAGGAGACACACTTTTTTAAGGACGGTAGATCTTATGGGCAGATATCCATAAATCGTAATACGTTTCATCCTGCGCCCGCGGTGCGGACTATGGAGAACCAGATTCATTCTGCGCCCATGGGGGAAGTTGCCGACCTACGTAGTCGCCGGCGCTGGAAAAGTAAGGCGCCGGCGCAAGATCATCAGAATGTAAGATACAAAACAAACCACAATAAATGAACATGCTTGGGCCTTGCGCAGGTATGCCACCCAATATAGACCGTAATCAAGAACAGCTACTTATAGGAAAATCTTTTAAGGAGCAGTGCGATGAGAAGGGTTTTGGCAGTCAGTTTGGGGGTGTTGTTGGGGTTGATCAGTATTTGTCGGTGTGAAGACACATCAGTTGACCTTATCGGTATGGGGGTGCAAAAAAAGGCTTTCGTAACGACCTGGGATACGAGTCTGGGGGAGGGGACGATGGTGACGCTGGCGCTGGCAGGGGAGGTTGATGCTTACATCGACTGGGGGGACGGCAGTGATCCTTGTCATGTAACTACGCCCGGGCCACATGTGCATGACTATGGCGTGGATGGCGTCTATACAGTATCGGTCAGCGGAAAAGTGACGGCTTATGATAGCGCTAACAATGGGCACAACTATCCTCCTTTTTTCGAGGAAGAGGCGAAACTGGTAAGGGTAGATAGCTGGGGGAAGGTAGGCTTTACCAGTATGGCATTGGCATTCGAGGGTTGTAAAAACCTCATTTCAGTACCAGCTTCTTCGAAAGGACTGGAAGATGTCATCGATATGAGTTGGATGTTCTCCGGGGCGTTGGAATTCAACCAGGATATCGGCAGTTGGGATACCTCGAGCGTTACCAACATGAAAGGAATGTTTGGCGGTGCGACGGCGTTCAACGGGTATATCGGTGATTGGGACACAAAAAACGTTACTGACATGAGATTCATGTTCTGCGGTGCGTCATCGTTCAACCAGGACATTGGCGGCTGGGATACTGCAAACGTTACCGACATGAGTAATATGTTCAGCGATGCGTCATCGTTCAACCAAGATATAGGCGGCTGGAATACCTCCAATGTTACCGACATGCACTATATGTTCAGCGGTGCGTCATCGTTCAACCAAGATATAGGAGGCTGGGATACGTCCAGTGTCACTGACATGAGTGCTATGTTCGGCCAGGCAGACTCATTCAATCAGCCAATATGCGACTGGGATACCTCTCAAGTAAACAACATGCGCGCTATGTTTGCTGGTGCGCCATTGTTCAATCAGCCAATAGGTTGTTGGGACACGTCCAGCGTAACGAACATGCGTACTATGTTCAATTATGCTTCATCGTTCAACCAGTATATAGGCGACTGGGACACTTCCAAGGTTACCGCCATGAGTGGGATGTTCTCTAGGGCATATATGTTCAACCAGGATATAGGTGGTTGGGACACATCCAGAGTTACAAATATGATAGAAATGTTTTACACTGCGACGGCATTCAATCAAGATATAGGCGACTGGGACACTTCCAAGGTTACCGCCATGAGTGGGATGTTCTCTAGGGCATATATGTTCAACCAGGATATAGGTGGTTGGGACACATCCAGAGTTACAAATATGATAGAAATGTTTTA